>Ga0181379_1000310_pt1 | contig 24787 bp, 43 predicted proteins | sample 2SPOviralmetaG_FD_130115 | JGI IMG/M metagenome (GOLD analysis project Ga0181379, IMG submission 130115) | Marine viral communities from the oligotrophic San Pedro Time Series (SPOT) site, San Pedro Channel, CA, USA - 2 SPOT_SRF_2009-07-10 | ecosystem: Environmental > Aquatic > Marine > Strait... | reverse complement strand
TCTGATAATTCTGTTATCTTATCACTAGCATTATTAATTGCAAGTGTTAAGGCGTCTCTTTCAGGTTTTTGTTTTTCTCTTTCTTTAAGACCTCTTGTGACATATTCCATGTCAACATATTTCTCTAATGCCTTGTCTAATAGAGTTAAAGTCTTTTGAGACCTGTATATAATTATATTCTGTTGTTTGATTTGATTATCTAACAACTCTATTTTAATATTGTTACTTGATTGTGGTTGTACTTGGTCAAGGTGTGCCTTTGATAAGAAACCAAAGATACCCATAGATGTGATAAAGACTAATACTATAACGGCAAATGTAAGATAGGCCTTTATAGTTTGTGGTACAAGTTTATTGTTCCAGTTATTATACAACCAAGAGGCGGCTACAAGTTTACCAACCTCTAATGCACTACCCATAGCAATAATGGGAAGCACTGCTCCTGCGAATAATGTGGCAAGTCCCATAATAGAATAACCAGCGGCTATTATAGATATAGAAATCGCACTAATGAAAGTTATGAATATTGTTAACATGGTTATATTTAGTTGTATTCTTTTTGTATCTTCCTGATAATAGACCTAACTTTGCCAAAATAGTTTTTATCAGAGGCATAAGCATCCAATGTTTCAACTAATGGAAATGGGTCATCAATACCTATAGTGTCTCTTAAATTTTGATAATCACCAAAGGCACTACCATTGTTTAAGATATTCATATAGTGTAAAACAGAATCACATTCATGCGAATAAACTTTTACACCCCACTTTTTAGGATTGTTTGACGGTAACATATGTGGTTCTCTCAAATCATATGTACGTATGCCAAATAAATTCTTACCCTCTTTGGCAAACCTAGATGTACCCCAACCACTCTCTAAAGCCGCCTGTGCTAGTAATAGTTCGTGGTTTACTGGTAATATATCTGTAGTGGTGTTCTCAATATAATGAATACACCCACGTACACTGATTAAAAAAGTTTGATTACTATTATGTTCAAAGTCTGGTTTTTCAACCAATATTTGTTCTACATCAAACTTCTCTTCTGTTTCAACTATCTCGTTTACGTCTTCTGTTGTAAGGTCTTCTGGTAGTTCATTTGCTTCTGGTGGTGTACCATAGGTTAACCACGCTATTAAAGCTATAACAGCAAGAACGCCTGCAATGGTAAAAAACTTTTCAAAAGCCTCTTTGATTCGGATTAATGATTTTCTCATTATCTACCTCTACGTACTATGAATTTGTTTCTACTTATATGTTTTTTACGAGCAATGTAATCGTAACCACCATACACATGACCCTCTTCATCTGTAAATTCAGGTAGTTTTTTTTGAAAGAACATTAGGTCAGGTTGTAATTTCTTAATCTTACCAAATATTTTTTCAGCCTGTTTTTCAGTGAAGTTATCATATACATCTTTTGCCCATTCGCCAGAATAGTATAATAGTTGTTGCTCGTCTGATTTTATGAAGTTTTTTAACATGTCTGGCACTTTGCCAATAATGTTTTTGAGGTGGTGGTCTAGTTCTTTAGTCTTTCGCTTACTCATTATGTAATCCTCCCAGGATTGTTATATTATAAATCTGCAATTTTGAATTTTCTGATAACGTTCTTTGTAGGTATAACTGTTGTGTTACCACCATCTGCCAAGTCACCATTCTCTTCATAATTGTAGTCACTCATCAATACATGTACTTGTCTATCTTCTTTTACCAACCAACCAGTTGATACACAGATAGCAGGTTTCATGTTTTGAATTTCTTTCATTGTTTTCCAACCAGCGTCGGATTGAATATCCTCCCAATACACCAAATAGAAATCATATGTAAATGGTATCTCTGGTATATCGTACTTTAGTTTTTTGCTAGTTGGTTTCTTTGCCATATATTATGAACATTCCTTATCAGTGATTTTACTATCTTTCAATAGCAAACACTTATGTTTACTGTCAATCTCTTGTCTTAACTGAGCAGTGATGGTTTCCATAATCATAGGTAAATTCTTTTCCATATGGTCTGCAACTTGCAAAGCAAAGATAGCAAACATTTTTTGTAGTTCAGCTTCAAACACTGACATGTCAACATTATTACCTTGTACTTTTTGTGTGATAACGTGACCAACTACGGCAGTATTATAATCATCTGCTTTAGCACAACTCACCACTGACCAAGAGGCCAAGTAAATTGCGAAGAAGATTAATACTAATTTTTTCATTATATATCCTTTGTTATTATTTATGGTACCATTATACAGGTTCCGACAACAAAGTCAAGCACTTTCTTTAGCTAAAAAGACTTATTTTACTGTGTTTTGTAGTGATTTGTTCTATTTTTGTTCTAAATTAGACAGGATAAGACGGTCCTTTTTCAATTTTAACAAAATTATCGTCCCAATTGAACGCTTCCTTAACCACTGCTTCAGTTAAACCTTTATACTTCTTATTAAGAACCTTGTCTTTCATATTTAAGAGTACGTTTGCCTCGTCAACATGTAATCCTTCTAGGATTTGTAAGAACATAGTTTCTTTAGATACTTTTTTAGTTCCATCATCTGCACCTTTGACAAAATGCCATAGTTTTTTTGATTCTGTTCTCAACCAACTATGTTCGGTACCTGCTGGTACTTCATTTGGTATAAATGGTGGTGTGCCTTTTGGTAAATCCCATACAATGTTAGGGTCAAATGCACCTTTTAAAATCATTCTTAAATGTGGACTATCGTTTTCTTTTAAAACGGCAATCTTTTTAGGTTTATCTTTTGCGTTGTTTACTTTTGTTAAAATTTCTGACAACAATGGTTCACTTGAACCAGAGGTTGATTGCATGGCTGTCATTGCAGCTTTGCTTATTAGATTTGGGTTTTGTTGTACCATGATTAATTCTCCAATTTGTTTAATAATTTCATACTAGTATATTTATACATGGAGGATAATGAGGCGGACAGAAAGAAAGGTAGATATGAAAAAACCTTGATGGGATAAACTAATAAAACCATCGGTGTCCGCCTCAAAATTAAAGGGTTATGCTGATACAGCGTAACCTTGTGAACCAAACAAAGCAGTTTGACCAGCTGCGATAACAGCTTTTGATGGTGTTCCTACTCTGTAAGATACTCCAGCAGATGTTCTATTTTCATAAATCATCATACCTTCGTTTCTTAATTTACCAACCATTGCAGCTGGTGATTTAAGGTCAAATGTGTTTCTTAGAGTCTTCCAAGTAACAGAATTACCTTTTGAGAAAAGATTTCTCACTTTTGTCGTTTTTGACATTTTAGTTCTAGCCATTTTAACATCTCCTTGTTTTTTAGCGTTTAACTTATTCATAATGTATTTTAGCATAATTGCTCCTCAATTGCGTTTAGTCGCCACTATTCAACAAGACATATCGTACATTTGTAGTATGCTCGTCTGAATTCTATAATTCATCATCAGGAGTGAACATGTCACCACCATCTTGTAGGTGGTTCAATTCATCTTTTATATCCTTTGACAAAGGTCTTGTAGTTTTTGGTCTTGTTTCATCCATCAAACTACTATAATCTATTTTGGCACTCTTATGTGTACCGTCTCTCATTGTTTTTAATTGTACCATTTTGGTAGATAACAATTGAGCCGGATGAGCCATATCAAAATCTCTGTACACTAAACCTCTAATACTGTCTATCACTATCGCAAGGTCTTTTGTAAAGTTATCATTCTTTGTGCGAATACCAATGTCAACAAATTTACGTAAAAGGTCAAAAGCAATGTCATCAACGGAGTGTTCAACAAATTCTTTAGTCTGTTGTTTCTTAATTTGTTTAGCATACTCTGTTTCTTGTCTTTTAGTTTTGACTTCACGTACTATTTTATCTGTTGGAAAAAATATTAGATTATCGTTATCACTCACTTATTTTTTCTCCCTTGAAATTCACTTTACCTTGTTTGGCAAAATGTTCTACTAATTGATTATAACCACCAATCAGTTCGCCATCAATTTTAATTTGAGGCATTTGTCTAACATTCTTACCAATGTCTTCAAGCATTGCTTGAGGTGAATCAAAGGATTCTAAAGCCTTCTCTGTGTATTCTAAACCAAGGTTTTTAACTAACGCCTTTGCTTTATTACAATACACACAGTTAGACTTTGAGTATATGATTATATTACTGGACATCTTTCTTCTCATTGTTTTCAACCACTTTCTTAAACGCTTCAGAAGACGCCTCTTTTAAATTATAAGAGTCTGTTGCTTCTTCAATCGTGTAGTGGAACATTTTATTAAACTCGCCCATTGGTAATCTTAATCCTATCCATGCTCTATAATAACCATTACTAGTCATTGTAACATCTTGTTCAAAGATTTCATAACCTCTAACTTTAGTTTCTTTGATAATATTTACCAAAGTAGATTCTACATCTGATACTACAGTTTTAGTTTGATTCTTACCAAGTTCGGTAATAAATTGTTTAGATTGTTTATTCATTTCACCTTTGATAATATCAGCTAACTCAGCCTTTGCTATCATTTTACCTTTTTCTATTGCAAGATTAAGGTCAGGCGAAACAGCAGTTCCTACGCCAAAGATACATACTTTACCGTCATCATCTGTTTTAATAAGACCGTTGTCTGCCATAAATGACATGTCACAAGCCTTCTTCTCGTTGAAGTCAGCCATGTACCACTTTGGTACTTTAGTCAACTTCTCTTTGTCCTCTTGGACAATCTTGTAACTGTTAGTAGAACACGCCGACATTAATGCCAGAGCCGATACTAAACCAATTACTTTCACATTTTTCATCATTTTATATTACTACTCTTTCTTTTTTATACATTTTCAGATACATCATACACTAGTTCTTGGATAAAGTCAATGCTGGATTGAACAATTCCCAAAATCTGTTGTTTATCAACGATTCCACTGTTGTATAATATTACCAATAACGCAATGATAATGATATTTTTTATCATTATTGTACCTCCCATTCGCCGTTAGCGTTCAGGCAGACCTCTCCGAATGATTTAAAGGCATGGCCTGGTCGTGCATACTTACGACAATATTCTGGTTGTGTTGTATCATGGTAATAAAATTGTGCAAACAAATCCCAATAACCAGGACTTGCTGGATTCTTTCTACCATCAGCACAGTTCAGAATTTCTTTTTTGTATATTGTATCACCAACTTGTGTTATTTCAACAGTGATGTAACAATATTGACCACCAGTATCTTCTGGTTTAATAGTTTTAATCTTGCTATGTACAACTTCCTCTGCAATTGCCATTTTACATAATAAAAGTATTGATATAATTAAAGCTGTGTAAAACATATACACTTTCATAGATTTTCTAGGGTCTTGCATTTTTTAAACTCTCTATTGATTGTTTAGTATTATACACTTCTTCCTCATATAAGGCAAGCGTGGATGGGTTATTCTCAAACTCCATCAATTCTTCTTTTTCTTTGACTTCTTTTTCTAGTCTTTTTATATGTTCTATTCTACTCATCTTGGTTTTTCTATCCATTGTCCGTCTGGCATTTGACAAGCAGTACCAAATTCTACTTTACGATTGACACCACCGATACCAACCAAAGGCCAAGAGTTTGTTATGTCAACAGTGTGATTGTACGCCTTACACTTAATAGGTCCTTGTGTGTAAGTTCTAGTAATCTTAATTATACCACTGTTTCCTGTTTTTCTGTTATACCAATTTGTATATGATTGACCATGACTTGGACTTGTGTTAAGGTGGTCTACAAATACTGCGTTGTGTACATCTTTATCACTTGAATATAGCATATCTGCACCTTTAAACGCACCTATAACAGCACATGCACCTATAGCATATGCGTCTGTTACACCTAAAGCACTGCAAGCTGCCGTACCAGAGGCACCACCAGCAAATGCACCAACATGACTTCTATTCATACTCGTACAATTACTTAGAGCCAGTGATAATAGTCCTAATAATACTAAACGCTGGATTCCAGTTGTTGTCATTGTTTCCCTTGTTTGTTGAACATGCCGTCATGGTTAACACCACTATAATCGCCATAATTCCCTTTTTCATCTTGTTCTTTACCATAATCTGATTTATCATTTGCTATTAATTGACAATCATATTGGATTGTCTCAATCATATTTTGAATCTTAAAATCTCTTTCTGTTGATTTAGGGGTCTGATATTTCAAGACCCTTAAATCTTCTGCCATTCTCTGGATAGATTTTATCTTATCGCAAAATTGACTAATTTTGTGTAACATCTTCTTTGTTCCCTAATAGACCAAATTTCTTTACAAGACTAGCAAAATCTTCTTTAGTTTTTGCCCAACTCTCTTTTTGATACTCTTTAGTTTTTGTTACCTCGCCACTAAACCATGTACCTACTTTACCTGGTACTTCCACTACAGTTTGAACAAACTCTTGTGGTGTAATAGTTTTAGGCTCATCTGATTTCGCAACGCCTGTTATTAATAAAAACGCCAGTATTGCTAATACGCCGAAACACTTTTCTAAAAATGTCATTATACTTTCCTTCCTGCTGTTTTGATGTCCTCTTTAGCGACTACCATGTAAGGACCTTTATTGTACGCTGGAGCAATTGTAAAGTTCTTACTCGCCTCAATCTTCCAACGATTGTCAGGTTTTGTACCACCTGAACCAATTTTGTTTGACAATGGTACTGCATTAGTAGGTTGTTTGATAACATTGTCATCTTCTTTAATCATTCTACTTACAATATTAATGGCATGTCTACCATCTTTTGTCAATTTGATTCTACCTTTTTCATCTGTATCAAAACCCATTTTAGCAAGATACTTTCTATGCTTTTCCAATGCCTCAAGGTATGCTTTTGGTGGCTTTCTGTTTCTCAACCTACGAATAGCGCCACTTGAATTGTTTGTATAGATAATAGCCATTACTTAATACTCTTTCTTTGTCCTACAATATTGTTTACGAATACTCTTACCAACCTAGATACATCTACCTCTTGTTTCTTTAGAGTTTTAGGGTTAGTAAAAATCACTTTACTCTTATTCACTTCTAATTGTATACCAATATCAGAAGCCACTACAATAGCGTCATCTGTATATTTTGTCCAATCGTGTGAAGAATAGTCTGATTGAGCCATTAGTCGTTTACCGTTTCTGGAATACTTTCTGATTGTACTTCTTGGAATGATTTACCAAAACCTATCTGATAAAATGTATCTCTAGGATTGGTTGTTTGATATGTTGACTTTAATTTGTCAAAATTAACATCTACTAGGTCGTAGTATTCTGGATGCTCAACTTTTAGTTTGGCATGTTCGTCACACCAAATAATTCTATTGGTATAGTAATCGTTTTCTTTTGCCTCTAGTGTTGATAGTTTAGAAAGAGCAATATCTTTCTGTTTAACTGCCTCAAATTCTTTAAATAAGTTTTCTTTATCGTATTTAAATGTCATAATATATGTCCTTTTGTTTATTTGTTAATAATACTATCATAAAACGTTTCAAATGGCAACCATAATAAAAAGCACGTTTTTACTCACTTTTTGAGGAAAAAGTCTCTCTAGGATGGCGCTGGAGTGGTTTAAGACGTGTCTTACGTACTCCAGTACCCCCTAAAATCACTGCATTTTATCAGAAAGCGAATCAAACATGTCAATCTGGTCATCTACCATAACTGGCTCTTTCTTTGATTCTTCTTCTGCCCATTTCTCAAATTCATTTACTTCCGTTTGAGCGGAAGACTTAATACCTGATAGTACATCAAGACAACCTTGAGCATCGCCAAAATTTAGTTTAGCAATGGCGTCATCTATCTTACTAATTAATTCTAACTTATCATTCATCATTTGTTAACTTTCCTTAGTTGATTTAAACCTGCACTGTGTAATTTACCACCTCTAGTTTGGTAATCAATTACACCCTTATAATTCAATGAAGTGTCATACTCTTTTGTATGTACACCTTGTTGTTTATTCGTATGGATTCGGATATTGGTAATGTATCCTTCTACACTCTTACCTTTACCCCATTCAGTAGCAATCTCTACCTTATCGCCTACTTGAATCAACATCATTGGTCTCCTTAACCTTTTTTGTTTGTTGCGTCCTCGCTGGACATTAATAGTACAATATAATGTACTGCTTTTAACAGGTCTGCTCTATTACGACCTGATTTCTTACCAAATCTTGCAAGATATTTAATTGCATTAGCTTGGCAAAAGTCTTTATCAACACCAATAGACCTCAATAAGTCTTGTACTTGTACACCCTCTTTAACTTGAGCGTAGTGTTGACCATAGGTTGACTTAATATAGTCACCGATTTCTTTTAGTATTTTATCTTCATTATATTTCAACATTTATCTCCTTTATATTCCTAGACACCTTATAACATTTTTTTGGTCAGTTGGCAACCTATATCCTTTTTGTAACCAATCTACAACCTGTTCAAAATAAAATGCCTCGTCTGATTTACCTGATTTTTCTAGTTCCCATGCAGCTGTTTTAAAAAACTTTAGTACACCCATTTCACTGGTCATACCTGTCTCTTTCTTCTGATAGTTACCTTTTCTTTGATTTGACATGTGTATCCTTTGTGTTAAAGTCTGATAAATGATTCATATTAGCATGACTACCTTGTTCGTTTATTGCATATACCAATGTGGCACTATGTTCTTTTTTGGTTAAGTCATACAATTCTTTTGCTTCTTTATAAGTTTTGACAATGGTCTTGGTGGTCTTACCTAATGAACGCCACTCAACTATTGAATAGTTTATTGCATTGTCTATAATATTTTGTTCCCATGGTAACGTAACACCATGGTACCATGGTTGTTTAGTCGCCATCAATCCAGTCCGTTGCTGATTCTTCAAAGTCATTTTTCTTTAATACTTTCTCTATCTGTACGAAGTAACACCAGTTTGAACCGAATGTAACTGCACCAGTATAATTTAGTGAAGTATCATATGTCTTTGCATTTAGACTTGTTGGTAACTCGGCAGCTATATCAGTTGGTTCGGTTGCAATACCGATATTAGTTATAACTCCTTCTCTACCTTTCATGTCTTGTATTGTATCGCCTACATTAATTATCATAAGTGTGTCCTTTTGTTAGTTCATTTTTTTCCATAATACCAATTGCCTTATCTACGGCATTTAAGTTTTGATATGTATATTTTTCAGTTAGTTTTGGATTCCAATCTTTTTTAAAGAATTGTCTAGTATTCCATAACTGACCATAATCTTTGTATAGAGAGTTATCAACGCCAACTACATCTTTACCAAATACATCATCATAAGTTTTGTAATAGTGGTCACCATGTATCATTTGTACTTTAGTATGACCTGTGGCATTTGTAGCCGTCTCATTAAAATTTTTATCACAATATGATTTCACTCTCTTGTGCATATTCTTATCATTCATTCTATTAAGATGATTTAAAGGTACATTTCTGAATATGGTATGATAGATGTAGAAGTAGTCACAATCTTCATCATCAAAGTATTCAATACCATATACTAAATTTAAACTAGAAGATTTATTCATTAAGATAGTACCTTTCTTAACAGTATTATTACTGTCATCATTGAAACCATTAATATAAAAAATGATGTTATCATTAAGCGTTCTCTAACTCACTGTCAATAAACTCATCAACGTTGTACTCATCAATACCTAATAGTGATACTGCTTCAACGTCCATGATTTCTTTTTCAGCAGTTGATTTAGTAATAAGATTGTTTTTGACATTTGCAATAATCTTATCTACTGCTTTTTCTGCTTCGTCCCAATAGTAGTTTTTAGTTTTAGACATAGTGTTTTTCTCCTTGTTTAGTGTTATTAATAATTTGCATTACTTCAAAAAGTGATTTATATGGATTACTATACAACACTTTTTTAGCAAAGGCAACTCTTTTTTCAAGTCTTTTTAATTGTACTTGCATTTTCTTTTTGTTATATTCTTTAATCATTATGTGTCCATTATACATGAACCAGCCTAGAAAGCAAGCGTTTTTTTGCTTTTTTTAGCTATTTTTTTTGAGACCTGGTCTCATTTTTGGTTTTTTATGTGCGACAAGTTGTCAACACCAGTTGGATTTGACCCATTCCTGCTCTGATTCGTGAGGATTTGGTTTACCGTGGAACACGGCCACCTTCGATTCGCTGACCTTTTCAAAAGTCCAGTCGTTCTTATGATATCTTGGTTCTATTCTATTATTCCATTTGTAACTAAAAGTCCACTCATCTGGCATAGTACGTAACCACCGTTGACCATGTTTTTGCATTAATAGAGACATGACATTTTGGTCGCCTTGTTCTCTGTTCCACTTATCACGTTCTAATAGATATGGTTCCCATATACATGGTGTACCAACGGTATTATTCCATTTCATTATAGAAGAGTTGTACTGTTTTGTGGAAGGGTTGAAGTCTCTGATTACACCAAACGTTTGGTCATCACCAAAGGTAAAAAGGTCATCAATATCATCTAATATAACTACGTCAAGGTCCATGTAAAGATTAGGTCCTACTAGACCTGCCTCTGGACTGAATAGTTGTAGTTTATTCCACCAACCATCAAAATCGGTGTAATGAAATCTACGATACTCTATGTCGCCTTTTACTTTTAATGCTAAATCTTCGTGGTTGTTGAAACAGATAAAATTGTACGGTACTCTTGTATGTCTTTCAACCATATTATACAGGTGTTGTACATACTCAACCTGATATTTTTTACCATAATATACACATACAAAATTCATAGACCTAACCAATTAAAAACTGCCCTCAAACTTAATAACATATACATGGTTTCCATAAGCATTCTCGGCCAATCTTTATCTTTGTATCCGAACCATACCCACATAACACATGCTACTACACTTAACGACCATCCAATCCATTGTGTGCTGATATTTGCACTAGATAAAATGTAAACGCTAAGAACAGCAATTGCAAAACCCAACCATCTGGTTTTGTTTTTAATCTTGGACATTTAGTCACCTTTCAGTTGCCTATTTGTTTTATCTACTGTTCGTAAAACAGATAGTCTAGTTGCTGATTTTTCTGCCGTTCTTAAAAATGCTTTCACGTCTTTTGGAAAACATGCACCGGCATATCCTTTACCGTGGTCACCTGGTACTTTCATATGACTGGATCCAATCCTGTCATCTTTCTCTACCATTGAAACCACCTTGTCGTAACTTATGTCAAGTTTCTTACAAAGTTGAAATATCTCATTAAAGAAAACTACCTTTGTTGCAAGGAAAGAATTTCTTATATACTTCGTCATTATCATTTCAGGTACACTACATTCATGTATCTTAACTGTCATAGGATACACCTCTCGTAATACATCTACCCAAAATGGTACGTCTGCACCACCAATAAAAATGTCTTTAACATTCTTCATATCGTCAACAGCATGTTTTTGTCTTAAAAACTCTGGACTATATGTAATACTATATTTATGTGCTAGTTCAGCGTAACCATCTATTGAAATGGTACTCTTAATTAATACTGGAAGATTTAATTTATTACTTTCTTGTAATACTTTTTCTACTATAGAAATATCACAACTACCATCTGGTGCCTCTGGTGTAGGCACACAAACAATGATACCCTTTGCTGAATATCCTTCGTGCTTTGTGATTGTATTTTTTTGGTAACCCTCAATATCAATTGCGACAATTCTGTGTATAGGATTTAAAATCTTATCAACTGCTTTGCCTACGTGACCATAACCAATAATAATCAAATCTTGTTTCATCTATTTTCCTTTGTGACGACCCATGTACCACTCTGATGGCTCATAATTCCATCTTTTGCCTTTATGTCCTCTAAAGGCTGCGTACCACATTCTAAGTCTTACAAAGAAATCAAATTCATGTCTTGGCTTCTTCATACTCGTATCTGCTCCTGCAACGTTGCATAAGCCGTGCCATCTTCAATTTCATCCAAATTAAACTGATTGTAACACATCATCTGCAACCACTCGTTAACTGTTTTCGCCCCAGGCTTAAATGGTTTTTCAATAAACTTCAAATCTCTACTTGCAACAGGCCATGCCACATTTCTATTATGACAAAACACAGGAGTATAGTGTAATATAGCGTCTATAGCGGATAAACTCATGTTGGTGACCAAACATTGTGCTTCGTTTAAGTCATCATGGATGTGAGTATTCCACCACTGATTTCCAGGTCTTGGTTTGTTTCTTATCCTTATCGGTAAGTCTGTGTGTTTCTTAATCTCTGTTGTGACTTGGTCAATCCACTCTTGTTGTGTAATACCATTAACATGATAAGTAACTGTTGGACTAGATGGCGCTACCAATACATGGTTGCCTCTTGTACTTCTCCAACCTTTAAATTCTATACTACCAGTAAACGGAGTATTAGGATTGCCTTTAGCTTTTGCTTTCTTTCCTAATATATTCCATCTGTCTGGACTTATTACTCTAAATTGTGTTGTGTGAATACCACCACGTACAATTCTAAAATAAGTATTTATTCGGGAAACTATCTTCGGTTCAGGATATCTTACAATTTGGTCAGTTAAATAACCTACATCAACGTACCACCATTCTTTACCTTGTTCCTCACACTCTTTGATATTTCTTATATTATTACCTGCTAAACCCCAAAAGAAATGAATTTCGTGGTCTGCGTCTTTCCAACCCTTTTCAATCGCTGGCCAGATTTCATGTGATAAACACTTGTCCCACGCCATTTTATGTGTAATTATTGCCATTCTAATAACCTCTTATGTACTTCGCCTGAATTAATTTCGCTTACTTTCCATTGAGTGTAAGCACACTCATTTAACCATTGTTGTCTATCAAACTTACAATCAATATGTTTCTCTTTAAGAATACTTACATCATGGTATGAAACTGGTCTAGCATGAGAAGTCGGCGACAATGCAATTGTTGGTATTCCCTCACACGCACTTTCAACTAATGCGTTACTTGAATATGAGACTACTGCTCTTGCACCATCTAAATCTTTTTGAAAACCAAAACCACCATTTGTTTCATTCCAGTCTTGGTAGTTCTCACTATATCTAATTTCATTCTTTACACCAAGTTGTTTAAATCTTGCAAAGAAACCTCTTTTTCTATCACCATACTTATCTAAAAATCTAGGATGAAATCTAACAACTATAGGTTCATGTGTAACTTGACCAATCTGTTGTATTATTTTATATAGGTAGTTTAAATAATTATATTCTATACCATCGCCTTTTGTGAATCTAACTAGGTCTTTGTAAACTTCTTCTGTATATAAATCGTTTAAACTTGTATCACTAGGATTTTGTAAACACAATAGAATATAATGACCTTTCTTTCGCCAAGGTTTAATCTCAATATCTTGTTCTTGTTGTATCATATTCCATCTATCAGGACCTACACCTTTGTTTTTAAATATACCTTTGTCATGTGTATAACAACCAAGACTAACTCTATAATAATATGTGTCACTATCCATAATTAGATTTTTTCTAAATGTGGCACCCTCTACTACTAGTTGTGGTTTACCTGTACTTTTTATATACTCATACTGGTCTGACCAATCTTTATATACACCTTGAACACCTGTTGTTATGTAGGCGTCTGCTGTAGGTGGTAGTGGATTTTCAAAATCACATAGTTTAAAATCCTCATGTTTAGGAAACTTGAAGAAACTATCTCTGAATGAACCGTTAAATCCAATTATCATGTTGTAACCTGTTTGTGGCTTCATAAGCCTCGCCTGTTTTAAATTCGTTTTCTGTAAATTGACATGCTAGTAAACTATACTGCCATAACATAATCTCATCTTCTGTAGGATAATATAATTCTTCTATATCTGCAATAGTGGTACTTGAAACTGGTTTTGCTTGTGAAATAGGATCCACAATACAAGGTATACCAGATAAAATTGCCTCTATAGCAACTGTAGATTGGAAAGCAACAACACAATATGCGTTCTTTAAACTTTCTTGTAAAGGTATGTCTGTATCTTTATATCTAATTCTAATTACTTTATCTGTAAATGCTCTAATATCTCTTTGTGTTTTTTCTAACCAATATGGTACATCAAAACCATACACTCTGGCAATGGCCTCTGTAGGTGGTATAATTAATATTTCACTACCTTGTTTAACAAATTCTTTGGGTCTTTTTGGCTCACCATACTTCTTAATTCTTTTCCAATCTTCATCTTCTAACATCACATTATAATTAAGTTGTAATTGACTTCGTATCATTCTATACAATCTACCATGTGGACCAGGTACATAATTTCTTGTAGCGTGAAAGTATGCATGGTCCAAATAATAAAATGTATGTTTTCTTTGCATTGCAAGTTGTATTAATTCATGTGTACCTCTTAATGTACCTATAACTGCAATAGGATTTTTAGTCCACTCACGTTTATTAAACGTAGGCCAAAATGCATTATCAAATGGTTTAATCTTTTCGTTTCTACCTAATTCTGGTTGATGTATGATACCATTCTGACTAGTAGCCAAGTTCAATAAGAATTTATCTTTACCTACACCTGTTAAAAAACACTCAATACTCATTTTTTAATCTGTACCGTTCCTGATTCAAAATAATATTCAAACCACTCTTTTGCATAATCAACATTTTCATAATCTTTAAACCAAGGACCACCCTCTGTAAAGTGTATATTCTTTGCTTCAGGATTATATTCATATTCGCCTACTAACCAGTTCCAAGTTTTATCTATAGAACCAATTAAGTCATCACTCTCTAACCATTTGAATTGATGTAACTCTAAACCACTTGCTTTGTTTACATAGTCTGGTGTTAGTTGTGTACACTTCTTACAGTTCATCAACATGACACTAGACCAATTCTTTTTATCGTATGCTGTTTGTGTTTGACCTAAAAACTTTTTGTTATGTTTTGGTACGTAATTATGTTTGACTACTTGTACGGCATACTTGTCGTCTCTCTGTCGCCATAGTTCGTTAATATCCGTTCTCATTAACATATCACAATCCATGAATACTGCCCAACCTTGGTAATTCATCAAATGTGGTATAATAAATCTACTGAAACTAAACTCTGTAGAAGATAAACTATTACGTTCTCTTACAAAGTCATCTTTAATATTGTTTAAAGCAATTGGTGTAATTGCAACTGGTTTTGTACTATTCTGTAAAATACTATACGTTAGTGTAGAAAAGGCTGCCTTTTCTTTACTATCATAACCAATAAAAATGTTTATCATTAAAATCGCCTTTCTGGACTTCTCAATAATTTCTTACGTTTAGGACCTTTAATGTGGTCATAAACAGGTCCTAATATAGACCTTGCTTGTACGTGACCTGGTTTACCATCGCCAATACTATAATTTTTACAACCATGTATCTCTTCTGTTTGTTTTCGTACATAATCCCATACGAAACTATCATGGCACTCTTTTAGTTTATAAACTGTATCTGTGTTGTACATTTCTTTCATACGAACAGCAAACTCAAAAGTATTTTCATGGTTTCTGTTGAAGTATAGGAAACCACATTCACTGTAAAGATTACCTCTACCAAGATAAGTCATAAAACTTTCTTTTCTGTGTATATGTTTTTCAATCCATTCTTCGTCTATCCTCTTGTTAAAGATACTATCTGCGTCAATACAGATTAAACCATCATAGTCTTCACTTGTAATAATTTCATTGCAATATGCATATACTTTGTAACTAAATCTAACTGCGTCATGTAGATAACCTTGTGGTGTATCTGAAACTGGTCTATCTTTGTTTCGTTCAACGAATTCTTTTAACTCTGGTATCTCATCAAATGATGAACGTACTACTAGACCTTTCATGTTTGGTATATCTAACATGTCTTCACTGTAAACAATCAAATCAAAAGGCCAATTATAAGTCTCAAAAAACTTATGTCCGTATTCTTTATATAATTTTTTACTTAATGTTGTAACTACACCTATTCTTAACATTTCTGGAATACGGCCTCCTTCCGTAGTTGACCTTTCTTTTCGTATCCATATTCTTTTAGAATATCTACGATAGTATCATGTTCTTTCTTTTCTGCTTCGTAAGTTTTTCTACCAGGACTCATAGGTAGTTCTAATACTAATGTAACATCATTGTTACGTAACATCTGTTCAGCACCTAATACAACGTTTCTTTCGTTACCTTGTACATCTACTTTCATAAAACCAATATTTGTAAAGTTATAGTCGTCAATTGCAACTACATCAACTGTTATTTTAGAAAGTTGTTCTTGTTCTAATTTTCTTAAACTATTACCTGTTTGTACACCCCATTCATTAAGACTTACATTACCACACTCGTCTGGTGATGAAAATAAATCTACTCTACCAGCTCTCTTATCTGATACTGCAACTGAATATAGTGTGTAATTTGTTTCTTTCATATTAGTCTTAAATGCTAATATGTTATCTGGATGTGGTTCAAATGCATGAACGAATTTAAATTTATTTGCAAGGTCTCTTGACCAGAAACCAATATTACCACCAACATCAATACATTCTTTAGTAAAGTCTTTTACATATGCTAAACTAAAATCTCTTGTATCTTTTTGATATTCCCATTTACCATCATATTCTTTCAACATTGCTTCATAATGTCTATCCCAATCTGGCAAATGCCAACCTTTAATTACGTTCATTATCTTCTCCACATTTCGCTATGTAATAACTGTCAACAATATCTGATAGTGGATTGCCCACCTTTTCGGTATCAAATATTTTCTTCAAGTCAATTTTCAAATCTTTCACAAATGCCTCATACATTTTGTCTTTATCAGCATTACCTTTTCCTGTTGCAAATTTCTTTACAACACTAGGAACAATAACACTGTATGGTATATTTAGTTCTTCTAATCTGTACTTTAAAATGCCACAATTCTCGGCAATTTGAAATACACCTCGGCCTTTTGAACCAAAAGAATAACCCTCAATGTAAACATGAGGATTATAAGTTGACTGGATTACTTTGATTGCGAAATCTGATATATTTTTGAATCTTTCTATATCAGTTTTATATTCTTTATGTAACTCACCAACAATTGTATCGTTCATTGTCATTGCCCATTTCTTTTTACCTGTGAGGTAAAAGAACATCAATGCTCCATTATCAATACTAATAGCAGGACTTGTTAAACTGTAATCAATCCCAATTATCGTCTTCTCTGTCGTGTCCGTCTGCGTCATTCGGTATTTCCTCAATAATCTCTTCTTGTTCTTCAACTTCCCAACCACAAAAAGGACACGTCATTGGTTCTAAATCTTGTTCATCTAAATCCCACGTCACGGTGTATTTTGTATCACAATTCGTACAATGTTTTGTTGCTTTTTCCATTATAATTTAAATTTCTTAAATTGGTCTTTTTCTACATCTTGTTTAATACCACCAATTACATAAGACTCAATCTCTGTTTCTTGTGGTGCATTTTGTGTACCCTTTGAATTCAGCCAGTGGTCTACCCATGGTAGTGGATTTGTTTTTTGGTCGTATTTTGGTGTCAGGCCGATTGCTTTCATTCTGCGATTTGCCATATATTCTACAAACTGGTGTAACAGTTTTTCTGATAAACCAATCATACTTCCTTTGGAAAATAGATATGTTGCCCAACGTTTCTCTTCCTCTACTGCTTCGTCATACATTGTCTCAACTTCTTTTGCTGTGTCTTTAATGACCTTTAGCATGACTTTATCGTTTTCTACTTCTCTGTAGTTATTAATAATTCTTTGTGACATTGCTAAGTGTTGTGATTCGTCTCTTGCAATAAAAGAAATAATCTTAGCACTACCTTCAAGTAGTTTTAATTCACCAAATGCAAATGAACAAGCAAATGATACATAGAAACGTAAACCCTCTAAAATGTTTACAGTGACCAATGCTTTCCATAATTTCTTTTTAAGTTCATATTCTGTCACTGACTTATTATCTAAATGCCACTTATAACCTGACGCAATTAGGTCATCATAAGTTTCTGTAATAGTTTGTGCTCTTTTCTGAATTTTCTCATCACCAATAATAGTATCAAATACTTCACCTGGTTGTGAGTATAAGTTTTTAATGATGTATGTATATGAACGTGAATGAATAGTCTCAATAAAATCCCATGTTACAATACAACCCTCTATTTCAGGTAATGATACGAAAGGTAAAAATGCCAAACATGGACCTCTACCTTGTACACTATCTAACATAGTCTGATATTTTAAATTAGCAGTAAAGATAAACTTTTGTTGCTCTGACAATTGAGCATAGTCATTTCTATCTTTCTGTAGAGATACTTCTTCTGGTCTCCAAAAGTAACCTAATTGTTGTTGATTCAACTTGTCAAAGATTGGATATTTCATATCATCATATCTTTGCACTTGCAAGTCTTCACCAAAGAACATTGGTTGCTTTGTAAAGTCAATATTATCGTTTGTGTTTAGTACACTTCTAGCCATTTTTCTCTCTCTCTTTATATTGTGCAACTATCACAGTTCTCATCATCTTCTGGTGAGGCTGCTAGTGTGCTGGGTATAGTTTCTTCTACTTCGTCTTTCCAACCTAATGGATGGACTGGTTCGTCTTCATCTTTCTTACTATCATATGTATTTTGATAATAAGAAGTCTTCCAACCTAATTTATAAGTTGTCAATAAATCTTGTGCCATTTGAGCAATAGACACTTGACCACCTTCATATTGTTCAGGATTGTATGACCAATTACCACTAATTGCTTGGTCAAAATACTTCTGCATTACTGCAACGATATTTATATATCCTTCATTCCCTTTCATGTCCCATAAAAGAGTATATGCGTTCTTTAGTCTATGATAATCTGGTACAACTTGTTTTAATGTACCTTTTTTAGACTTTTTAACTGATAGATAGTCTCTTGGTGGCTCAATACCATTTGTCGCATTTGAAACAACACTAGATGACTCACTTGGCATTTGTGCTGATAAGGTACTGTGTCGCAGCCCATGTTCTTTAATATCTTTTCTTAACTGTTCCCATTTCATAGATAGTTTACGATTTACAATATCATCAACTTCTTTCTTGTAAGTATCAATAGGTAAAATGCCGTCTGCATACTTTGTTCTATGGAAATAATCACATTGACCTTTTTCTTTTGCCAAGTTGTTTGACGCTTGTAATAGGTAATATTGGAAGTGTTCAGTTAATTCGTCAACTTCTTTCCATGCTTCTTTATCTGCATAATTTAATTTCTGTTTTGCTAGATAATGTGCAAGACCAATATAACCAATACCTAAAGAACGTCTTGCCTTTGTAGATACTTCGGCAGCCTTAACAGGATATTCTTGGTGGTCAATAATTTCATCTAATGCTCTAACAGCAAGGTCACAAAGACTTTCTAAATCTTCTAGGTAATTTAATTTACCAACATTGATAGCACTTAAAATACATAATGCAATCTCTCCTTCACCATCAATGTGAGTGATAGGTGTAGTTGGTAATGTAATTTCTTGGCATAAGTTAGACATATAAATTCTGTCTTTGAAACTAGAGTGAGTATTACAATGGTCAATATTCATAATATAGATACGACCTGTTTCTGCTCTTTCTTTCAACATGTCCATAAACAATGTCTGTGCTGATACTTTTCTTTTTTCTACACTAGTTTTTCTTTCTGCCTTTTCATACAGTTCATCAAATTCTGGTAAACCCCATGACTCATATAATTCAGGTACTTCATGTGGCGAGAACAAAGTTATTTCTTCGTCATTAATAAATCTTTCATAGAAGATTTTAGATATCTGTATAGAGTAGTCAAGTTTTCTAACACGATTGTCCTCTGTTCCTTTATTGTTTTTGAGAACGATAATATCTTCAATTTCTTTATGCCAAATAGGGAAATGCACTGTAGCAGAACCGCCACGTACACCGTTTTGTGTACAACACTTAACCGTTGCCTCAAACTTTTTGAGGAATGGTATAACTCCTGTGTGCTGGACTTCACCGCCTCTAATTCTGGAATTGATTCCTCTAATCCTCCCAGCGTTAATACCGATACCAGCCCTTTGTGCAACGTAATTGCCAATAGCCATATCACTACTGAAAATAGATGGCAAAGAATCATCCACATCAACCAACACACAAGAAGCATACTGGCGAATAGGAGTTCTAACACCGGCCATAACCGGAGTAGGAATATTGATTTTAAATTTTGATGTAGCGTCATAATATTTTTTAACATAACTCATTCTCTTGTCTTTAGGATAATTTGCAAAGATAGTAGCTGCAATTAACATGTACATGAATTGTGGTGTTTCAAATACTTGTCCATTACTTCTATCTTGTACAAGGTATTTGTCAATAACTTGTCTTAGCCCAGCATATGTAAAATCATAATCTCTTTGATGTGAAATCCAAGATTCCATTCTATTGAAATCTTTTTCATCATAATGTTCTAAAATAGTTTTATCGTAAACACCTAACTCAACACCTTTTTTAGTGTGAGTATAGATATGTGGGTGGTCCCACATTCTATGGAAAATCTGTTTTCTAAGACTAAACAATAATAGTCTAGCAGCTGCGTATTGATAATTAGGAGTTTCTAGTGTGATTAGGTCTGAAGCTGACTTAATTAAAATCTGTTGTATATCATCTGTAGTAATACCATCATAAAATTGTAGACCAGAGGACATTTCAATTTGTGATGATGAGACGCCTGTAATATCGTCACAAGCATATTCAACCATTTCATGTATCTTGTCAATGTTAAGAGGTTCAGTACCTCGGCCGTTTCTTTTTTGTACGTTTATATTTTCTGTTCCTGTCATGTTTCTCCTTCTCCTAACACTTTCTAAATTTGGTCATATTGGTTAATGCTTCTAGTCCTGAATACGTATGTTTACTTATAAGATTTTTTACCTCTAACTTTGACATTCCTGAAATAATTAAATCATTTACATCTTTCAGTTGTAGGTCTTCAGGCCATACAACAACATTATAGCCTGCGTCAATTAAGTCATACATACGTTTGATAATTTCTTTGTTACGTGGTTCGTTATCAAATATATATGTGACTTGTTCTACTGGTACTGTCAATGTTAAATCAGCACCACCAGCTGCCAAACAATTATCAATAAACATACTATCTATAGGTCCTTCTACAATGTAAATCTGCTCATGCAAATTTATCGTATCTAAACCATAAACTTTTTGTTTATTTTCGTCTAACTTAATTGTAAGATACTTTGGTTGTTCTTTTCCAAATGCACGGCCTTGAAAAGCAAATGCTTTGCCGTCAACATCATAGAAAGGTATAATCAACCTAGGATGCTCGCCTTTTGTATGAGGAAAAGTATTCGGTTTTACCTCATTTACAAATGACATAAACTTATCACAAAGATAAAGTTTACTCTTATACTCATTAGGTATTTTTCTGTTATTAATGTAAGCAGTGACCGGATGGTCTTCTGCTAGGTCTTTAACACAAACAAGATTTGCTAAGAAATCTTTTTCTTCAAATTTAGGTACAAAATTCTCAAATTTAGGTTTAGACGTGGAGGGTGCTGAACCTTTGTATCTTTCTAGTAAGTATTCTTCATACTTCTTTGGATCCAAATATTTTAAAAAATTTGATAAGTTGTGTCCTTCACCACAATTGTGGCATTTGAAAAACATATCATTCTTTACTCTGTAGAGATATGCTCTTGCTTTGGTTTTAGACTTCTGCGAATCGCCACAATAGGGACATCTGAAATTATACAGATAATCCGTCTTCTTTTTAAACTGCGACAATCTGGCAGATATTTCATTAATAAACTTTAAATCAATGTAACTTGACATAATATACTTTCATAAGATAAGATACACATAATAACATAATATAGTCACCTTGTCAATGCTGTGGCGAACCTCCAGCGAGAAAAATAGCACCGAGGTTTCCAGCGCTTATTTTTTTAAAAAGCTATTCCAGTCTGGTTACTTCATTAAGTCTATGAGTTCACCACCATTAAGTGCTATGAACCAACCAACGACTATGGCGCCACCCATAATTAACCATTTGTATCTCTCTAGTATACCGATTCTTCCTGAAATGTCAAGCTTAAGAGACTTAATTTCTATTAATAATCTCTTTTCTACGTGATACATTTCTTTTGATAACTCTTTGTGAACCTTATCAATAGAATCAGCACGGTCTTTTAATTTTTCAAAGATGATTTCGTCTATCTGTTCTTGACGACCAATCTTCTCTTCGTGTACTGCCAACATTGATTTGATTTGTGATGATACATCTGTTAACTTCTCAATAGCTGTGTCTAAACGACTGTTCAGATTCATAACATTATTAACGTCTTTTTTAAGACCTTCAAATTCTACTTTGAGGTCAGTTATTTGATTATCTGACATTCGTTTTCTCTCTCTGATTAATAACTATCCTTGCAAGGACGGAATAGTAGGACTCATGTTTATTACTTAATGATAAGTGTTTTATCTTACCTCTTGACTATATTGTCCTATTATTATTTAGTTAATTACGCTGCTATACGGTGACCTAAATCACGACTTCTTTGCAACATATATAATTTTTTTTGTGTTTTCCTCCTTCTTCTATCTTTTTGTTTTCTAATAAGGACCCACTGGTTGAATAACAAATATAAACGTGTCCTATGGTCTGCTCTTCTTTTTCTTTTAATTACTTTATACAATTTTCGTTGTTGTAATCGTGTCAGAATGACCTCCTTTTTAAAAGTTAAAAATAGTTTTAGTTAGATAATTAATCAGCCTCCTTTATTTTAGGTTTATAGATTGTAATTAACTCTTCTTTACCTTTGACTTTGATTTTGTCAACTTCTATTGAGTCAACATCTTTCAATTGTTCCATGGTGTAAGAAGAATATAATGTAGCAAGAACATTACCTTTTTTGTCTTTGTAATTTCTTGTCGCAGCCTCTAACCTAGCAGCTAGATTAACTGCGTCACCTATTACTGAGTAGTCAAACCTCATATCACTACCCATATTACCAACGATACAAGTACCTGTATTGACACCTGAACCAATGTTAATCTCTGGTAACCCTTTTTCTTTAAACTCTTTTTTAATTGCCTGTGTTTCTTTAGCACATTCTATACTTGTCTTAACAGCCATCTCCGCATGATTAGGACAGTCAAGGGGTGCGTTCCAGAATGCCATTATGCAATCGCCCATGTACTTATCAATAGTACCACCATTATCCATTACTATCTTACTCATTCTATTTAAGTAATCATTTATTACACCTACAAGGCCTTCGGGGTCATCTTTGTTCTTATAATGTTCACTTATTGGTGTGAAACCTACAATGTCCATGAATAAGAAAGACATTTCTCTTCTTTCGCCACCAAGTTTCAATTTACTAGGGTCTTTTTGTAATATGGCAACTTGTCGTGGGTCAAGGTATGATTCAAATTGTTTTCTTATCTGTTGTTTTAATCTAAATTCTAAAATAAATCTGTTGAATATACTATGTAAACCAACAAACAATATTGTCACTAAAATCCAAGTGACATCTACTAACATGTTTCTTTCAAAGAAATATATTGTACCGTATATTGAAGCAATTGCAAAGAAGAACATCATCATTCCAACTGCATAGTACGGTGTAAATCTTGTAAGGACTATTATACAGGCACCTACTAAAAAGGCAACAGCCAATTCTATCAACCATGAGATATCAACTCTTTCTATATTGACACCATCTATAACTGTTTGTAAAGTAGAGGCAAGGGCAACATAATCATATTGTTGACCTGTCGGTGTTGCAATCACACCACCTATTCCCTCTGCTGTGGGTGCAATGATAATAGTTTTACCTTTTAATTCTGAAAACCCACCTGGTCCTGCTTCTGCTAAAGATACTGTTTTATATTCTTTATTCCATGTTAACCATATTCTTGCATGTTGGTCGGTATTGATTGTTGCAAAACCTGGTACACGCATAGCAATAATACCTGCGTCACTAGCTTTCACCTGATAACTAGGGTCACCAACTGCAACTCTAATTACCTCTATTGCAATATTTGGATAAACATCATTACCTATTTTCATAAGTAAAGGCATTCTTCTAACAACACCATCTATTTCAGGTGCTGTGTTTGTTGTACCTACACCAGCTGCATTTTCACCTATTAATGGTATTGGTCCTACCATACCAGGCCATTCAAATAACCAACTTAATGGGTCACCAATCTTGGCAACACCTCTAGGATATCCGTTTTGTGTAGTTTGATGTGAACCTGTTTGTGATATGACTACAAAATTACCATTCAATGCATTGGCAAAAACTTCATCACCACCTAATCTATCTTCTTCTGCAAATAATATCGGTAATACAATGACACCAACCTCTGCCATTCTTAATTCTTCTATAAGACCTGCTAGTATATCTCTCTTCCAAGGCCATTGACCATATATTTCCATAGACTTCTCGTCTATTTCAACTATAGCAATGTCTTGTGAGACTACCTTTTCTTGTGCTTGGAATTGTAGGTCAAATGATTTTAACCTAAGAATTTCTTTTATTTGTGGGTCTTGTAGTCCAACCCATGTGAGAGCGAACAAGGTAACAAAAGCGAAAGTCCAGTGTGTAAATAATTTCTTCATCTATTACTATTTAGTTCTGTGTGACAGTGGCTGAGCAAGAAGTTTGCGAACAATTTTGATAAAGATAATAATTTTGTGAGGTACTACTATCCTGTGTCAAATCTATCGTTGATGTATTACCACTTAAATTAATTGTGGCATTGTGGTCACCACTTCCGTCTTGTGTTACATCTACATTGTGACTATCAGTCAATGTTATTTCTG
>Ga0181379_1000309_pt1 | contig 24800 bp, 41 predicted proteins | sample 2SPOviralmetaG_FD_130115 | JGI IMG/M metagenome (GOLD analysis project Ga0181379, IMG submission 130115) | Marine viral communities from the oligotrophic San Pedro Time Series (SPOT) site, San Pedro Channel, CA, USA - 2 SPOT_SRF_2009-07-10 | ecosystem: Environmental > Aquatic > Marine > Strait... | reverse complement strand
CGATTTGCCTACTCCAATATCAATTATTTCAGCTTTAGATGGCACCCCAACTAATTTATCAGCTGATAGAATATAATCGATGTTTTCATTTCTAAATATTTTTATTTTGGTTTTGGCATTTGAACGCTTTGATGTTTTAAATACTAGTACTACAGGTTGTTTACCATATGCCTTACCTTTATCTGGTTTGAATTTAGGTTGTCTAAACCCTTTGGGTGGAATATTTTCCCATGAATAAGGACCATTAGATGATTTTGATCTATCAAATTTAATAATTGATCTAGATCCATCATAATCAGTACTATCTATAACCCATTTATCTAATCTTTCTACTTGCTCACTTGGTCTTCCTCTACTCATATTAAAATGTAAATTGTTTATCTTCGTATTTTAAAAATAATGATAAAAATAATGACTTTTTTCTTGGTTTCCCAAGTTTAGTTAAAATAGGATCACTAAAACATAAACGTAATGATTTAGTTTTTTTACCTGGTAGTGTATTTTCTTCAATAAATTTATTTATTTCTTCTCTAGGAATATGTGCTACTCTTTTTTCATTAAAATGGAGAATACTTAAATAATCATATTTATCTCCTTTTACAGCATGTTTATAAGCAACATAGTGTGTTTTAGTTTCATAAGACATACCTTTTATTTCATGTTTTTTACCATCTTTATCTGTAGCATCATACCCTTTTTCATTACCTATATCTCCATTTTTTAACCAACCATAATGATTCATTAAAATAAATTCAGCTACAGCACCTACTCTAGTTGCTACTTGATTTACATCTAATGTGGCCAAAATCAAATCTGAGTATGGTCTAAGCATTTCTCTTGTTGGTGATAATTTCATAATTTTTTTAATTTATTTTTAATTTTATTTCAAGGGATTTTATATGCTTACAACGGTTATCAAACGCTCTCCACCTACCTGGACAATCACAATAAAACTTACCTGATTCGGGGTAATATGCCGTTTTATACGTTTTATTTGCGTTACTACTGCTAGTATGAGTTTCAATAATAGGTTCTTGTTTAACTTTGGGTTTAGGTTTAATCCAATTAATATCACTTAATTCAGTTTCAGGTAATACTTCTTGCCATGTAGGAACAATATACTTTTTACCACCTATGCTTAATAAACTAGGAGGTAATAATACATGCTTATACTCATACTTAAATCTATTGGCTAATACAGAAGGACCAAACCCACTACCAGGTATACTTAATGCACCTTCAGTGTGGATAATTCGTTTTCTGTAATTACCATATTTATTTAAATTTCTAAATTCCCAAAGAGCCATAACCTTAATTTTACTCTGTAAATATATGAAAAATAATTATGGGAACCAAATTGGTTCCCATTTTTCTTATGTTTTTCTTTTCTATAGTATTTTTTCTTATTCCTATGGGGTGTTGGAAGTTTCATGGCATCGTACCATTCATGCTGTGTAAGTGTAATTTTTTTCATTTTTTTTAGATTGTAAATCCACAGATAAAGCCCAACAGAAATTTTTTAACTCACCTGCTTCATGTAATGCTAAAAAATCAGCATCTGTCATATGATTGAATAAGCCTGATACCGTTACATTCATTTTATTTTCCTTGTCCCTTATATGATTTAACATAGTTTTTACTTTGTTTTAATTTACTGGTTTTGCTTTTTGCATGTATCCCGGGTCGTTTTTTTCTTTTATTTGGGGTATAATTATTAACAACTATTCTAGCCATAATCTATTTTTAATTATACATATTATAAATTTAGATAATAACCACCAAATTGTTTCATATATGTTGTCATTTTTGTCCCAAATCCATCTTCAAATTCAAATCCTCTTCTAAAGAATTTTTTAACATTACCCTGGCCTGCTAAATGAGCAGCTGCAAGTACTCCTGATTCAGTAATATACACACCATTTATTGTTTGACCACAATATTTTTCAATTTGTTTATGTAATTTTTTATAATTGTGTTCTAATAAGGCCTGCATGGCTTTTTCTTGGATATAAGGGCTATTTAAAAATTCATCTTGGGTGATTTTAAATCCTAATCCTTTTAAAGTAGATTTGCCAAACTGGTATTTACCCATATACCCGTATTTATTTACAATATTATATCTATTTCCAGATTCTCTATGTCCAATTGCTTCTAAAAATTGATCATGCCCCTTAATTTCAATTTTTACCTCTTCCAATTTAATTTCAGATGAAATTACTGAAGCTGGGGTTAGTTCTAAGGGTATGGGGGTAACTTGTGTTTTACTTATAGTTGTAAATGCCATTAGGGCACTTAAACTAAGTCCACATATAACAATTGTTATATAATTTTTCATGTTTATTTATTTTTGTTTAAGAAAGCTTATCGCATCAACTATTTGTTGACAGCGCTCATAATCTTCGTATTCTTCCATTGATACAAGATTAGATTCTAAAGTTTCAACCATATCTACTCTATCAATCATAATATCGTAAATTGTATCATCATCTTTAGTTAAAATTGATACTACTGGTATTTCTTTTCTTTTTGTTTTAACATTAGCTAAAGCAGTATCAACTATTAAGTCATGCAACTCTTTTAATCCACCTCTAAAGGCGTTATTCATTTCTTCTGTAGTGTCAAATTGCCAATTGTGTTCAAATTTCATCTCCATAATTAAAAGTTTTTAAGAAAGTCCCCCTTCATTGTTTTAGATTTTAATTTATTTGCTTTTTCATCATTTTTTAGAATTTTGTCTGTAAGTTTTTCTAAATGTTTAGATTTTTGCTTATCATAATCTCTAGTAATTTTATGATATTTTTTATCTAATGATCTTGCTTTTTTCATTATTTCCAAGGTAACATTGTTATACCTATTTTATTAAATATAAATTCAAATACAATTATAAATGTTATTCCACCTACTATTTGCCAAGCCCAAAATTTCCAACCCGTTAATCCTTCTTGCCATTTTCGGAACTTGGACTTCTTAGCATATTCATAAACACCTAATTTTTGATTTATTTTATCCGCCCACCAACTAAGGTCAAATAGGTTTCCAAACATAATTAATAATTTTCTCATATTCTAGATATATATTGGTTAACATTATCATCATCATCATCTAACCCTAATTCTTTTAAACGCTGTAAATGATAATCATCTACTTCCCATTCAACTTTATCAGTTGTACCTATATGTTCTTGATGCGATTCAATTTGTTTAACATCCTTCTCTGTAAATATATCTCCAACTGTAAGAAAATAGTGGTTATAACATAGTAACTCAATGTTATCGCGTGTATAATTTGATTTATTATTATCTTTAAAGTGTAACAATAAGGGCATTTTATAATCGAGTACCCTACGTTCTTGAAAACCACACATTGAGCATTGCTCTAATAAATATCCCTCTTCTATTAAACGATACTTTATTTTTGCAGGAGAAAAATGAGCTGACGATACTCTTCCTTCAATAATATCTAAAAGTGCAGGTTCTTTGCCTGTACCTTTTAAAAATTTAGGTATACCTTTACCACTTTGATTTTTATGACCTTCAAATACCTTATACATTTTAGCATACCTCTTATAGTGTTGATAAGAAACATGCAAGTACCTTGCAGCGGCCATATTAGATTTAGTTTTTGCTTGAGCCGCCACTATCATTTCTTTAGATAATGGTTTTGGTTTAGGCATAACTAAGTTCTATCTTTATCTGTATTATTGATTATTTGGAATGGGCCTTGTAAATTACGATCTTCTTTATCCATATTTAACATTTCAGCTTTAGCAGCATTTTTATCTCCACGTTCAAGTGCAGATGCTACTACAAATTCTTCATATTGATCCTCTTCCATAATAATAGTTTCAGTCCAGGTATGATCACCTGATCCTCTCATTACAGGAATACCACGTTTAGTACCTACTGTAGAACAATTAACACAAAAATCGTAACCAAATTTAGTTAATCTTAATTCTGGCATTGGAGAACCACATTGTGTACAAGGAATCATTTTCATTTTAAGTGGGGTTTTGATAGTCTGTCGCATAAATATATAACCTTTAAATTAGGTGTAAATATATGAAAACTAATTAGCTAATCCAAATTAAATTTAATAAACTTCATATTCAATTTCAATATCACTAAACCCCCAATCTTCTGGGTTTTCTGAGGTTTGAAAATGTTCTACCCACTTCCAAACGTCATTATAATGTTGTTTTGAGGGGGAACTACCATCATTTCCCATTCCTTTATGAGACATATGGTAAAAAGGAATATCATATATTGCCATTAAACCACACCCATTTAAAACTGCTTTTTTCTGTATGTTTGTATCTTGGAAACAAGCATACATCATTTTTTCTTCATACCCTTTTATTTTATTCCAAACATCTTTATGTGCCATTTGGAAATCACCACAACAATTAATTATACTATAATCATCATTTGGGCTAACTTTAGCAGGGTAATATCTAGGTTCAGATTTATTATCTAAAATATCTCTATATTCTTTCCATTTATCAAAACCAAATTTTTCTAGTTCACTTATTTCAAAATCTCTTCTTGATAAAGTATAAAAAGTATTTTTATCTGCCTTTGATAAAAAAGTATTTAATATTTCTTTTTTAGGAGCTATAATATCAATAGTAGTAGCTACAATCCAATCAGCATCTGTTCTACGCAACATGATATTAGAAGATAATACTTGAGTGCAAGCTTGAGCTTTAGGATCATAATTAGTAAGTTGGGTTGCAGCATTAGGAGGGATTACCATATGTTTTAATCTGCCTGTTTTGGGTAATTTATCTTCTATTTCCCATAATAATGGGTTTTTACCTTTTGGGGTATTCCAATCTAATAAAATTACTTCATCAAAAGTATCTAACATAGATGAAAGGGTAACTATAACTCTTTCATTTTCTTTATAGTCATCATTTCTTACATATAACAAAGCTGCTGTTTTCATACTGTTGATACTCCTGATTTTTGAATTACTTTTGTGGTACACTCTTGAGCAAATTTAATTGCTAAATCTATATCAAAACCACTATTAATATACTCTATAACTAAACCTGAGAGAAAAGTATCACCCGCCCCTGAAACATCTTTTACGGGGACATCTATGGTTGGATAATTTTTACCTTTAAAATCACACCCATATTTTCCTCTAGTGACAATAGTTTTATTTTTTATATTAGGGAGCATATTTAAAATTTCTTTATTATTTAAATATTCTTGGTGATTTATTTTAATATAATCTATATTTTTACACCAATCACCTAAAATTTTTTTAGTATCTAAAAATACAGGACATTCATCCCAATTTGATATAGCTTCAATCATTTTTTCATCTAAAAAACCTTTACAATAATCAGAAATAATTATTGCATCATATTTACCCATTTCTATTTCTATGTCTTTAATTGGAGTGCAAGTATCATTCTCATCAACCCTTAATAATAAATGGTTGTATTTAGAACATACATAACGTATTTTACGTATTTCTTCTTTATTGGTAATTAAATCAACATTTGCCCCTAATGCTTTTAAATTAGCAACAACGTTTCCAGCCATACCCGGGTTTACTGTTTCTCTTTCTGGTATTATAATTGGTACTGGTGCTTCTGGGGCCAAACGGTTTACTTTCCCATATCTAAAAATATCACTACAACTATCTCCTATAACTAATATATTCATCGTCTTAAAAATTTTCTACCTGATTTAACTTTATTTCTCCAATAATCTAAAAGATCATCCATAGTTTGTTCAAAAGTATATTCTGGCTTCCATCCAGTATGGTTTTCAAATTTAGTAGTATCAGGCACTTGTAAATCAGCATCAATTGGTCGTAAACGGTCTGGATCTGTTACTATTTCAATATCATCAATTGTAGATTGGTCTATTAAATAATGTAACATATCTGATATTTTGCATGTATAACTTCCTCCAATATTATAATATTCTCCTCCAATTGGGTTATTTGTTACTAACATATAATATGCTTTTACTGCATCTCTAACATCAGCGTACGTTCTTAATGATTCTAAATTACCAACATAAATTTTAGGCTCTTGTAAACCAGCTTCAATCATTGCTATTTGTTTAGCAAATGTAGACTCAGAAAATACATCACCTCTTCTTGGGCCCGTATGAGTAAACATTCTAGTAGTCATAATTTGCATCCCATAAGCTTCAGCATAATATCTGCCAACTAAATCAGTACCAACTTTAGATATAGCATAAGGCGAAGCAGGATGGAAAGAACATTCTTCATTTATAGGTAATTTATCTGAGGATACTCTCCCAAATACCTCACTTGATGCACATACATGCGTTATAGCATTTTTATACTGTGATTTACGTAATGCTTCTAATAGATTTGCAGTACCTAATATATTAGTTTGTAACGTTTCTATAGGCGCATCAAAACTGGTTTGGGGATAGGATTGAGCTGCCAAATGAAAAACATAATTTGGGGTTGATTTTTCTATAGCAGTAATTAGTGATGGGAAATCATTTAAATCCCCATACAATAATTCAATACGTTCTTTATTATTAATCTTTTCGGATAAATGTTCTATATTTTCTAAAGAATCATTCCATCTAGCTAACCCAAATATTTTCCAATCTGTATGTTTTAGTAGGTAATCTGCTAAATGTGAACCTACCATTCCAGTTATACCTGTAATAAGTGCTGTTTTACTCATTTTCTTTATACCATTTAATTGTTTTTATAATTCCTTCATCTAGAGTTGTTCTAGGTTCCCAATTTAATAAATCTTTTGCTTTTTTACAATTTAAAAATAAAGAAGTAGGTATTGTTGGTTTTGATAAATCATGTATCATTTCTAAATCTTTACCTGAATGGGTTATGATTTTAGATACTACATCTTTAACTTGAGTAGCTTTACCTAACCCTACATTAAATAATTCATAATTAGATTGTTGGTTATTAATAGCAGCATCTACAAATTCTACTAAATCATCAACATATAATAAATCTCTAGCTTCTTCACCTGTACCCCAAACATTTACTTTCCCATTTTGTGAGGTCATAACTTTTGTTATAGTAGCTCCAAACATATGGGATCGCTCTAAATCATATTTATCATAAGGACCATACATATTTGAATGTCTCATAACCGTATGTTTAGTTTTTCCTAACCTCGAGAAAAATTCACACATTTTTTCAATATAAACCTTAGTATTACCTACACCAAAATAAGTTGGAAATATTTCATCATTTCCATTCCAATCATTTTCAGATAAAGCCTTATCAGAAGGTTGATACATAACAGTACAACTAGGAAAAACAAAATGTTCTATATTTTGTTCATAACATTCCCTAAGTAATATACTATTCATTACAGCATTATCTGTAACATGAATATATGGTCTTGTAGTTATATCTTTAGAACCTGATGTAGTAGCAGCAAATTGTAATACTATATCAACTTCACTAAGTATTGATTTAACTGCACTTGGGTCTCTTAGATCAATTTTAACCCATTTTACACCATTATACCCATCAATTGCTGGTCTATTATAATGGGTTGCTATAATTTTATATTTTCCTTGTTTATAATAATATTCTAAAAGGTTTCTACCTATGAAACCAGTAGCTCCACAAATTAATATTGTTTTCATGTAAAATAAGTTTTTAAATTGTCTATTGATGATTTATTGTATTTGGGGTTTAATATATGAATTGGATTTGTGTTCTCCAAATTTAAAGATTCATACTTATAATCTCCTAATTTAGTATTTGAATTAAAATATTGTTTAACTTCTGATAATTTAGTATTTGAATTTGAAATAAAGTCTATAATTCCATTATATTGGGATAAATCTTCATTAACTATAAAATTGTAAATATCTTCCATTAAAATGTAATTAAAAGTAGACTCACCACTTAATCCAATTTTTTCATTATTATTTTTTAATTTAGTAACATGATTAGGTTTCATTGTAGGACCTAACATCATAGAACATCTTAATACAAGAGTATTAGGATGATTTAATACTATAGATTCAGAAAATTGTTTAAACAAAGAATACATAGTTGGGTTTTGGTTGTAAACATCGATAGTAGAAATATAAATAAACTTTTTATTATAACAATTTAATAAATTCTTAGTTAAAAATATATTATCCTCTAAATATTGATAATGGTTTGTAATATCATTTGTTTTGTTAAAAGCACAATGTATTATATTATCACAATGTTGGACTATATGTTGTTGGCCCCTTCCAAACCCAACAGAATTAGGTAAATTATCAAATAAGTATTTACCTAATCCACTTTTATTTCCTGAAATAAGATATTTAACCATTAGTGGTCTACAAATGCATTATAACGTTTATCTAAAATTTCTTTATTATTAGTAAACCATTCGGTAGTTCTTTTAATACCTTCATCTAAACCAACTGATATATCATACCCATAAGATTTAGCTCTAGTCATATCAAATAACCTTAAAGCGTCACCTGAAGGTTTATCAGTTAACCACTTTATTTCAAGTGGTTTATTAGCGTGTTTAACCACCATTTCAACTACTTGTTTAATAGAATATCCTTCACCCGATCCTAAATTAATTGGTTTGGTGATTTGGTTTTCAACTGCAAAAATCATTCCCAATGCTACATCATCAGCATGTATAAAATCTCTAACTGCTGTTCCATCACCCCAAACTTCAAGAATATTGTTTTCTTGGGCTTTTCTAATAAGTGAAGGTACAACCATTGCATTTGCAGGGTTGAAATTATCATAATTGCCATATACATTTGCTGGTCTTACAATTGATACTTTATCCCAATCATATTGAATTGAATATGCTTCAGCTTGTAATTCACCCATTCGCTTAGCCCACCCAGCAAAACGATCATTAGGTGAAGGTACTGTTTCCCAAACACTATCTTCTACAAATACAGCAGCAGGAGCATATACTCCAACTGAACTTGTGTATAAATACCATTTAACATTAGCTCTACGAGCAGCTTCCATCATATTAGTATTAAATTGTAACATAGGAACCATAAAATCAGCTGGTTGTTCAGCACACATTTTAGGGGATCCTTTAACACCTACCAAATTAAAAATATAATCCATACCATTACAAATTTCTTCACATTGGGAAAAATATCTTAAATCTACTTTTACATAATTAACATTTTCAGGTAAATCTGAGGGTTCTGTTAAATCTGCTATGGTGATTTGGGCTTCTTTTTCTAAAAGAAACTTAACTAGAGAACGTCCAATCATTCCACCACCTCCAGTTACTAATACTTTTTGATCTTTAAACATTATTTAATTTTTTACAAAGGTTAATAATTTGGTTATTTGTTAAATCTGTATGGTTACCTACATATAGGGAATTACTATGAATATAATTAGCATATGTTAATATCCCATCTATTTTATGTGGTACTTTTTCTAAATATGGTTGAAGTGCTTGATTTCCACCTCCAGCTGTACCTAATCTATATTCAACATCTTCTTGTTCTAAAATAGAACAAACATCTTTTAATTTGCTTTTGGATGATTCTTGTAACACTAAAGGTAAAGCAAAATTACTATTACCTTGTCTATTAAAAGAAGTTATAAACTTAGAATTATCTAAATTATCTAACCAAACATCTAAATTCATACGTCTATGTTCTATATTAGAATCTAAACGTTTCATTTGTTCAATTCCTAAAACTGCATTTATTTCACTTGATCTCATATTAAATCCTGCTACAGCAAAAGTAAATAAGGGGTTTAAATTAGGATATTTAAGTTGATATTCTTGTTGTAGTTCTTTAGATGCCTCTCTAGTCATTCCATGTGAACGGAATAATTTAGCTAAATCATATAATTTATCATCTTTAACACATACCACTCCACCTTCAATTGTAGTAATATGGTGTCCAAAATAAAACGAAAATAAAGAAATATCACCAAATGAGCCTACACGTTTATTTTTATAGGTTGCACCGTGTGCTTCACAACAATCTTCAATTAACATAATATTATTATCCTTAGCTATTTTAATAATTTCATCATTTATAGCAGGAAAACCTAATGTGTGTACTAATACTATAGCTTTAGTATCTTTAGTAATAGCTTTTTTAATATTCTCAGCTGTTATGTTAAAGTCATTTAAAGATACGTCTACAAATACAGGTGTCATACCCAATTGGGATACTGATGAAATATCTGATACCCATCCTATAGGAGGGACTATAACTTCACCTTTACCTACTAATTCTTTTACCATAGCAATAGAAATATAGTTTGAGGAAGCTCCAGAGTTTACCATTACAGTATGTTTTACTCCTAACCATTCAGACCATAGACTTTCAAATTCTTTTACTTTAGGTCCATTAGTAAAACGTTCCCCATTTAAACAAAAATCGGATAATATTTTCCTATCACTTTGAGTGATATTGTCATTTATAAGTGGCCATTTAAACATATTATTTACTATTATAAAATTCGCTGTGTTCAACTATTAACGTAGATTTATCACTGTTATATGCCTTTTTAAAAGCTGGAAATATATCTTCAGGTTCTATTAATTCTACTACTTCAATTTCAGTAAGCATTTTACGTAAAGCTTCAGTATGGTTTTGTGTGTGTTGAGGACCAGCACTAAAAGGTACTTTTGATCCTACTGCCACTCTAATAATAACTTTTGGTTTCATATCTCCTTTAGACATATCTTGGATTTTATCTAAATGGTTAACTAATTGGTTTAATGACAGGATAAAAAAATCAAATCTAGGGTAAGCTGTGATTGGTACCCATCCTTCTAATGCCATACCTGTTGCCATTCCTAATTGTGTTTCTTCAAATACAGGAAGTTCTACTCTTTTATCTTGGGAAACCGTTGCTACTGTTCCTGATATTGCATGGCCTGACATTCCCATAGCTTGCCCTGTAAATAAGGTATCAGGTTTTTCTGCCAGCCATTCCATTGATTTTACTAATTGTTCTTTATATTTCATATTTTTAAAAGTTTACCCATTTGCCCGTTCCATGATGTGGATACGACATTTCGTATTGATAATAAATTACATTTTCTGGGGTGTTCATTCTTTTCCCCCAAGCTATATCTGTTGGTGTATGTACACTTAAATTGTTATCCTCTATAACAAATTGTAAAGGAAGATTCATGTTTTGAGAATATTTATAAGCTTCCCAAAATACTCCTGTTTCCATTGTCATATCACCTATAAAACACCAAACTCTACGTTGAGAGTTTGATCGTTTTAATCCAGCAGCGACACCTAAAGCAATAGGGATAATTCCTCCTACTATAGATGAGGCATAAAAATTTGGGTTTGTATTATTAGTTCCCATACTCCTGCCTTCTTTGATCCAACTAAACAATTTATTTTCATCAACTCCATGAAGTAAAGCATGATAATGGTTCCTCCAAGCTGAAAAAACCCAATCTTCAGGGTGGATGTATTGGAATAGATTAATTAAGTCTAGTTCATTATTTTTTGATAAATGAACTGGGCCTTGAATTTGAGCGTTTTCATAAGCTTCTTTAACTTTAGTTTCAAAGTTAATAAGCTCTTCGGGTGTAATGTTTATGTCCCGAACTTTAGTGTATTTTTTTGGTATATTCATATGGTTAATATAATAAAAATTAATTTAATAATCACGTTTAGATAAAATAGGAGTTGAAATAGGCCAATGGATATTTAATTTTGGATCATTCCATTTTAAAGTAAATTGATCTTTTACATCAGGATACTTTCCTTTATATGACCATTTATAAAAAAATGTAGCTTCATCACTTAAAATTAAATGTCCATTTGCAAACATGGGAGGGATTAAAACAGACTTTCTATTTTTTGAGGATAAAATTATAGAATCCCACTTTAAATAATTTTCTGATTCTTTTCTATTATCAACTACTACTAATAATACCTTTCCTGCTAAACAGGAAATATGTTTCCAAGATTTTGAATCACCATGTAATCCTCTTAAAACATTTTTAGTAGATATAGAAACTTTATCATGGTTAAATATTAAATTACTTTCTTCTTGTTTAAATAAAGTATATAATTCACCTCTAAAATCTTCAAAGGAATCGGGTTGATAAATTTTTACTTCCGGAAATATCATAAATTGTTTAATTTAATTAGTTCATCTAAAAAATAAGAAAGGTTGTCCTCTAGTGTATCCTTTTTATTAATTTCATAATTATGTTTAAGATACTCTAACCTATCATAATAATCTTGTTCTGTTAAATTATCTAAAATATGCTTTAACTCTTCTTTACTATTAAATCTAATAACCCCTCTTTCATCATATCCAAGTTCACTAAGGTTTTCACAACCCCAATATATAGGAACTACTAAGGATGAAAAACATGAATATAATTTATCATTAATCCAGTTATCATGTTTTACATTTTCTATTCCTATATTAAACATAGAATTTATATATAAATCTTTTTTTCCGTATATGTTAGGTTCAAATTTAGCAGCATTTGGAATGTGAGATAAATCTTTGGAATATTCACTATAACCTGGTCTGGTATTTGTTGAGGTATCCCAATCTTCTAAGGTTTTATAAAATCTATGAGGTGGGTTTATATTATCTTTTAACTCAAAAACTTTATGTCTTAATTTATGACCTTCAGTAATTTTCTTTATACCACATAAAAAAGTTATTTCAAATTTTTTAGGCCCTAAAAATTCCCAAACCGAATTTCCATTCATTCTCCAACTACAAGGAAACGCAATTCCATTCGGAATAGCTTTTACTAAATCTTTACTCCAACTTATTACACCATGAAATAGATGGTGATTTTGAATCACCCAATTATGTATATTAAATATTTCATTAGGTTCATGAATCATAAAAAGATTAATTCTATTATAATCTATATCCTGAGGTTGAATTGGATGGTCGGTATATATAGTAATTGGATAATTTTTATATTTTTCAATAAAATTATCAAAATATCCTTCTATTCTAAATTTTTGATATATTTTCATTTTACCAACTAACTTCCCAATCTTTAAATTCTGCTGCAATACAGTCTACTTTATAATCTTTTCTGCCTCCTTCATTTTCTTGAATTTTATTTTTAGCAGTATTTCTAATTCCATTTAATCCATGAGTTAGTCCTAAATTTCCATCTCCAGTTCCTGCTCTATATTTAGTTTCATTATGCCAAATATGAAGATTCATTTGAGATAATACTACTATTGCTCTAACATCTTCACCAGTTAATTTTATATCTCCATCTTTTAGAATTTCTCCTATATCATGAGTTATTTCCGATATTTCTTTAGCATATTCTTTTTTGTGTTCTGTGATAAAAACTTCTTTCAGTTGTACAATAGATAATCTATCTACTAATTCTGATAATGTGGGTAGGTATTTTCTTTTCATAATTTATCTCCTGTTCTAATTCTATAACTATCTTCGTCAAAATGTTCTGTTGATACTTCAAAGATTTCTGACATATCTTCTAAAGCAATAAGTTGGTGAGGTGATCCTCTTTCTATTGTAAGACAAGTTCCAGTAGGTATGATAGTTGTATGTTCTATTCCTTTTTCTGTGTCTAACCAAATGTATTCAAATGATCCTTTTCCTACATACCAAGATTCTTTTTTAATGATATGGTAATGTAAAGAAAATTTATTTCCTTTTTTAAAAAATCTAAGTAATTTTCCACAATACTCTTCATCATTGTGTATCCATACTTCTTCTCCCCATCCTTTTTGGACAATTTTAGGTTGTACTATCATAATTCTTCTATTCGTTTTGCCTTATCATCTATAATTAAATCATAAGAGGGTTTAATTGGTATTTGGGGGTTGTCTTTATAACCAACAATTAAATCATCAAAAAGACATCCCCATTCATTTAGTTGGTTTGTTGTTAATTCTGTATAGTCAATTTTACTTGCTCCTCCTCTTGCTGTGTAGTAAGTAATATGCCATCCTTCTTTTTTTAATTTATTAATTTTATTAATATTAGTTATGTTAGGTTTAGCTAATTCATATATTCTTTTATCCCCATAAAAACATATAGTTTCATCTATATCAACATAAGCTTTCTTTTGCCTATCAGGGTATAATTTACTTTCTCTCATTTGATAAAATGTTTGTTGTAGAATAATCTCCTATTCTATTAAAATATACAATTTCTTTTGAATATTGCCCACCTACTATTTCTTTTCCTTTCCAATCACTTCCTACTACCATAATATCAGGTTTATTTACTTCAACTAGCAACTCTAAATGTTTACGGTTTTTAAAAACAATTACTTTATCTACAGCTTTTAAACTTTCTAAAGCATAGACTCTATCTTCTAATTTGTTATATGGCCTATCCTTACCTTTATCTTTTGATACTTTTTCATCTGAATCTATTCCTACTATAAGTTTATTACCTAAAGATTTAGCGTAATTAAATAATTCATAATGTCCTCGGTGTAATATATCAAAACACCCATTAACCCATACTTTTTTCATAATGTATCGTAATAATTGTTTTGTTTTTCTTGCCTTTTAATGTCTTTTGGGTGATACAAAGCATGCTCTTCTACCATAGGAAGTGTAGCATATGTTTCAAAACCTTCTAATTTTTCGTGTACTTTATTTACCCATTTAATTTTATCAGAGTTTTTATAAATTCGCCATTGATAATCAGGCCAGTTTACTCATCCTTTTTCATTAACACTCCACTTCCATTTAGCTATATGATCTTGAGTTAAACCTTCAACTGTGTTTACTCTAGGGATTAACATTACATCTATATCAGGGTTAAGTTTAAGCAGCATTGGTAAAGTCTCAATACATTCTTTATGAGGCATTTCATCGGCATCTATTTGAAAGATATAATCACCTGAACATAAAGTAGTAAGATAATTTTTCCAATCAGCAAAATGTCCTTTAAAATTACCCTTAATCCAGTTGAATTCACTATTAACTGATTTTGCTCTTAGATATTCTTCTATAGCTTCATCCCCATTTGTAATATCAAATAAAATAACTATTTCATCTTCAATTCTTTTATTTTCTAAAAGAAATGTAACTAGTTTTTGAATTTCTACAAATTCATTACAAACAGTAATTGCATAACTAATTTTCATATATTAATCTTTACTTAAACTAAAAATATAATCTCTTAATTTATCACTAGGTTTCCAACCTAATCTATTTAAACTATCATCATTTTCACGTAGTGTTTTTCTATAATTACCTGGTTGGTCAGGTATATTAACAAACTCACATCCAAATCTTTCTCTAAACATTTGGTATACTTCATTAATTGAATAATTTATACCTGTACCAAGTTCCCAAGCATCTTCATGTTTAAGTTTCTTAAATCCTATTCTAAAAAGCCCTTCAACTATATCATCTACATGGGTAAAATCTCTTCTTTGTTCACCATCACCCACAATTGTTATTTTTTCTCCATTAGTTACTTGATTCCTCCAAATGCCTATTACTGCAGCCCAAGTCCCATCTACAATTTCATGAGGTCCATAAACATTATAAAACCTGGCTATTTCCATATCTAAACCATAGGTTCTACGATACATTTTAATAATTTCTTCTCCTAAAAATTTACTAGTAGAATAAGGAGAAGTATGTGGGTCACACCATCTAGAAGATGAACCTGCATATATTAATTTAGCTCCTGTTAATCTAACAAACTCACAAACTCGTTGAGTCCCAACAGTATTAACTCTAAAGGTTTCTTGTGGGTTATTAAATGATTGTTGGATTCTAGCTAGAGCTGCTAAATGATATACGTAATCAAAGTCTTTATCCATAGTATTAATGTTGGTAATATCATTACGATGGTAAATTCCTTTTTCTTGGTGGTTTTCTTCTAAACCTGTTTCATAATCATCTAATGAATGAACTTCATGTCCTTCTGATAGTAATTTTTTGATTAAATTAGTGCCTATAAATCCTGCACCACCTGTTACTAATATTTTCATATTTAATTTATTTTAATTTTGTTTTCTGTTATTAATCCACCTTCTTTTTTATGGAATGAAATATCAAATGTTTGGGGGGTAATAAAAGATGGGAAAGATATATCTTTATATTTTACTGTTCCATTCATATAAGGTTCAGCTGTTAATCTTTCTTCGTGAATATTTGATCCTACTTTATTTTTTACATATAAAGTAGCAAAATCAAATTCACATGAACATGGGACTTGGGATCTAATATTATCCCATCTATCTGACCAATCTAGTTTTATTAAATTATTTGTAAATTGCATTTTATTAAAATTTATATTATTTAATTTTTCTTTTCTTCTATCACAACCACAATCTTCTTTTCCCCTTAATTTAGCTACATACATAGCTATTTTTTTACCTTGTCCTAAAGTAATAATAGATATTATTTTTTCTACTAAATTTCCTAATTTCATGGTATAACTTCAATATATGATAAAGCTTCTATAAAATCACTTTCTTTAAAAAGTTTTAAATTAGACATATTTGTTATAAATCCTTTTTCATCGTCTGGAATAGCTTTTGCAGCTGCCCATTGCCAATTATCTCTACTAGCCCCATAAGCAAATATTGTTCCTTTTTCTTTTATATTAATGTGGGTGGGCATCCAAATTTTTCCAGTTTCTTCTTCTTCATCCATTAATAATTTATATAATTCAGGCAGTAATTCAAATTGTTCATTAAAAAATTCTGTTCCTTTTTTCATTAAAGAATTAGATTGAAAACCACATCCGTAACAAAGTTCTATAGAAATATCTTTTGTTACTTCTTGTTTATAACAAGCATCTGATCCACAACGTGTACAAACTATTAATTCATCAAAATTCATATTATAAATTTTTTGGTTTTTGTGGTAAAGAAATTTTATCCATTTTAGGTAAATTTAAATTCATTTGAGTAGGAAAATTTGGAATATAGTTATTACATATTAATTCTATTTTTTCTTTCATAGATTTATATCCAAAGTTTTTCTTACTAAATGTTTTTTGAAGTTTACTTCTATTAAGGTAATGTTTATATTTTCTAAAACAATCTTTTAAATGTCTAATACCATCATTTTCATCAATTTTAAACCATTGAGCTTCTGGGATTAACCAATCATTAGCAGCACTAGAATGGACATTTTCTAAGCTACCATTTACTAGAGTACTCATATCCGGTTTTATAAAGTCTAAATGTCCTGACCATCCTGAAGCTATAACAGGTTTACCTGTTAAACTAAATTCTAATAGGGGCCTTCCAAATCCTTCTCCTTTAGTATAAGATACCATAGCTTTTATTTTAGGGTTATTATATAACTCATTCATTTCTACATCACTAAACTCTCCAGTGATTAGATATACATTAGGTAAATTATTTGAATTAACTGTTTTTCTAATCTTATTAATTTTATCTAAAATAGTTTGTCGACTTATATAAGAAGCAACTCCCGCTGATGACTTTAAAATTAGAGCAGGTTTAGGTTTTTTAGATCCTTTAAAAGCTTCAAAGAAGTTTTTAACTAATACCCCCATATTTTTTCTATCATGACCATATTCTCCTTGCATCCAGTGTCCTACAGCTAAATAACAAAAAGATTCTTTAATTTCTGAAAGATTAACTGTTTTAATGTTATTTAATTGGATTGTTTTATAAATGTCCAAATTAGCACCTTCAAGTACTACTTCTATAGGCTTTTCTAAAACAATATCTGATATTTTTTGGCCTGTTTTTTTATTTTTTTCTTCAAAAGAAATACTTTCAAACATCCCTTTTGCAAAATTAGAGGAAACTAAATTTAAATTCATTCTATTTAACCCCTTAATCCATTCAGGTTTGCAAGCAGTAGCTTCAATCCCAGCAGTACATCCAATATTATATTTTCCAACAGGTTGGAATTCATTTGGTATTGTAATTTGCATCCAAATATCAGGTTGGGATGTTATATTTGGAATTTGATGTTTTAATAAAAAACTCCAATCTGGGTGATCTGTACAAAACCCCCATGAAGTACTACCCCATCTTTGGGATAATAATTTTACATCATATTTATCTAATTCAATTATAGATTTAACTAAATCTCTTGATCTTCCCCCGTACCCAGAATAGGTATCAAAGGGACAACTAATTACAAAAACTGGTTTATTCATTAATAATAAATTTTATGTTTTAAATGGTGTCCTTTATATTCTGTGGCGTTAGTAATATCATATTTTTCTCTAGGTTTCCAAGTATCAAATAAAGTATTAAATGCCTCTATTACTCTATTACCTTGATGTTCTGCTGTAAAACCTGCTTCATCACTTATAGCCCATTCTCTTCCTTTTAACCCTAATAATTTTCTTTCTTTACTAGGTAAATTATAAACTTCTTTAAACCTTTCAGTTACATCTTCCCAAGCACACCTATCATCATAAATGTAAGGTGTTGGGGGAGAACCTTGAATAGATCTAGAAGTTGGATAAACTGGAAATGCCCATTCACCATGTTTTTTATATGTACCCCTATGGTTAGAAGGCACATCAGAACTTGGTACAAACCATTCTCCATTTTCATCAACAAATCTCATTTGGTCTTGCATCCCACCAGTTACATTTGCTATTATTGGGGTTCCTGAAAGCATAGCTTCTGTTAAAGTTAATCCCCATCCTTCGTTTGATGTAATTAACACTTGTACATCTGCGATATTATATAAATAATTTAGTTCTTCTAAACTTAATTTATGGTGAGAAAATTTAATGGCGTTTGGATAATCTTCCCCAAACAAATATTCATTTACTTTATATAAATCAGTACCAGCATCAGTAACTGCTTCAGTATGCATTACTAATTTACATTTATTAGCTTTTTCTTCAGGAAGTGAATCTAAAAATGCCCTAAAAGCTAACATTGTATCTGGAATTGCTTTACGTCTAATATTTCTTGAATTAAAAAATACAACAAATTCAGGAATATCATTTCCAAAAAAGTTTTTCTTAAAATCAATAAATTGGGGGTCATTTTCATCTAATGGTTTATATGTATTATGATCTAAACCATGGGGTATGTACTTAATTACTTTATTTTTAGCTTCTTCTCCTAATACAATTTTATTAATATTAACAGTTTGTTTTGATATACCCATTAATAAATCACAAGCTTTATAATAAGGTTGATTGTACATGGGTGCAGGATAATCGTCCCAAATATTTAAATAAGTAATTGGTACTTTTTTTCTAAGTTCTACTTCCATATTAAAAATATGAATAAAATATCTAGGATCAGTAATTAACATTATAGCATCAGGATTTTCTAACTCCATAACTTTTCTAATAATATTTGCATCTCCATATCCATTTACAGGATATGAAAATAATGAACTATCCGAAATTCCTACTTCATCATTAACACTTTGGGATAAATCTAATCGTTTTCCTACTTCGGGGTGTTTAATAGCACCTGCAATATTAACCCAATTAAAATGGTGAGAAGTTTTTAAAACTATTTGTTTTGCTACTGTAGCTATCCCTGAATGGACTCTAATATCATCACAGATTAATAATATTTTCTTCCTTTTGTCTTTAGGAAGATGTTTAAAACTTTTATTCATTTATTTTTAGATTTATAGTTCGAGATTAGTTTGATTTGTGATTGATTTACGAAAATCTTCATCCGTAAGATACAAAAATAAACTGCGGTCAGCAAGTTTTTGAAAAGAAAATTTTCTTTTTACACATTCAATTTTAAAATTCTCAAATAAATCACTTTTGACTTTAACACTTGTTAGTGTCATATCTTTTTTTACGCTCATAGTCTTTATTTTAATAACATTATTTAGGTATACATATATACAAAAATTAGTAGATTATACCTTCTCCACAATTTTCTTTATCTTCTTTATAAGGACAAAACATACAATTCCATTTTGAAACAGATTTTGGATATTCTAATTCCTTTATATCTCCGTTAGAATTAAAACATTCATTTATAAAACTATTTATTGCTTTTTTAGCTCGTCCTAGTTTAATTTTACCACTTGGTGGACTAAATTGTTGTACTCTATATGCTTGATGAGGTGACATTATTTTTTCATCATCCCAATCCATTACTTTTCTTTTAACAATAAAAAACTCAATTTCAATTTTATCTAAAGGTATCCCATATTGTTCTGAGAAGTATTGTTTGTATAAGAGTAATTGATATTGTTTATCTTCATTTTTTTTATCTTGTTCCCTCCATCCACGAGTACTGGTTTTAATATCTATTATTTTAAATGTCTCTGTTGGTTCATGATACATTACAACATCTAAGAAACCCGCGTATAATATATTATTATACATTTTATTTGGTGCTATTACTAATGGTATTTCACAACCAACTAAGTGCCAACCTCGTTTTTGAAAGTATCTAGATCTTTTTTTCTTAAACCAATTTAATATGCCCATTCCATCTTCATAAAATTCTCTCATCTCTTCAGCTGAGGAAAAATGTTGGTCATTATTTTTTTTATATTGATTTTGGTATTCACCTATAAATTTTTCTTGAAAAAATTCTTCCATATTAATCTCCCTATCAGCAACTGAAAATGATTGATCATATGCTACATCTAAATAATGTTGCATTACTTCATGTATAGCAGTTCCAAATACAGTATGAATTGAAGAAGTAAAACGTTTAATTTTATCCTTATACTGTAATTTCCACCTATGGGGACACCCTCTGAATATAGACATCTGAGAATATGATATATTCTTTTGATATGCATAATTAACGGGTGTTGGAGGATTATTTCTAATCTCCTTTATAATTTTTGGGATTTTTTTAGCCAAAATTATTTTTTTTATTTATAACTTTTTTAATATCTAATTCTCTATAATGTGTAGTTCTACTGTAAAGTAAAACATTATTTAATTCTTTATCAGATTCCTCTTTTTTTTGGTAAGTAGAATCAAATTCACTTTTATTAAAACTATAATGTAAATGTTCAAAAAGTATTTTATCTATATAATGAGAAGTATTAGATTTTTTAGCTACTTCAGTCATCCACCTATCACTTTCACCAAAATCAAATATTGGGGGATAAAAGTATCCTAAACATTCTATATAATTTCGGTGAAGGCAATGATGTGTTGCTAGTTTTTCCCCCCAAAATCCATCATTCCAATACACAAAATTCATTTTATTAGGACAGGCATTAATATTATTAATTAAAATTTCATCCCAATTATCTGTAATGCATATATTATCATCCCCTAAATTAAGGAATATATCTGATGTTGCTAGTTTGTAAAGTTTATTTGGATAATCACTTAATATTAAAGAGGGACCTATTTCTATTTTAATAGATGAAGGATATTTTTGATTATATTTTTCTAGTAAAGAAGGATATTCATCTAAATAATCATCATCATTATCAAAATAAAATAAAACTTCTATATGGTTAGGAAATTTAGATCTAGAAAATAAAGAATCACAAAGTCTTATAACATTTTTTGGTCTATTCCTACTTGGAACTAATATTGAGATATATTTTTCCAATATAACTTATTTTTTCCATTTATCTCGACCTACTAAAAGACCAATTATTCCATAATTAGCAATATCAATAAATGTATCTTGCATACCTTCACCTTCAACAAATGATCTACCGTTAATTAATAGATTTTTTAAACGTGATATTTTGTCAGTTAATCTAATACATAACCCAGTTAATGAAAATTGCTTGTCATCGCTGTTACTAACGATATCTCCGCCTAAAGCTATGTTATTTAAACCGTAGTCTAAATGCTTACGAGCAAACATTTCATACATTTCTTTTTGTATGGTTTTAAATTCATCTGATAGTTCTGGGTATTCATGTTCAAATATCTCTACGGGACTTGAATTTAAATGGGGAGTTGGTTTTGGTCTTTTAGCATCCATTATTTCTCTATCGCTCATTATTTCGTGGTATTTAGTTATAGTATCACCCATTAATTTGTTCTTTACTATCTGAAAAGTATATATTTAATACTGCAAGTCTATCATCAGCATCAACTAGATTTATAAGTGCTTCTTCAGCATTTTTGTAAAAATCTTCAGTTGAATGATCCCCAATACCTACTGCTTTATTTCCTAATAATTCAAGTGATAATAATGCTTTGGCTTTATCTGCTTCTGCAGATGTTTTTAACATGGTATATAATTCTTTTGTCATTTTAATTATGGTTTTTTTTAATTTTTATTTATATCCTGGGTCAATAATTGAACTTCCTCTATAGAAGTCGGTTAAATATTCTTTAAAACTTAGCATTGGGATATGTTCTGTGGTAAATATATAATTTAAAAATATATCCCAAGCATGCCATCCTTTATTTAAAATAGTATCTAACCACCAAATTTTAAAATTAGGGTTTACCATATAACAGTAAGCTCCAATCATTCTATTACTTTCCCATAATTCATTTGTTAATTGTTTATAGCAACCTCTATTTTCTTCATTATTATGAGAAGGAGTTTCAAATCTTAATATTTTATATTTATTTTTTACCATATACTCAGCTCCAATTTTAATTTTTTTATTCATTAAATCAATGTTAGGGATATGAGTATCATTTTCACATATAATAGTAGGACTATTTTTACACATTGCAGCTGCAATGGCTTGAGTGTGAGATTTAAAACAACCATAATGGGGGGGTGTTAATCCCCATTCATCATATTTTTTAGTCATTTTAATATCACTTTTTTCACCAAATGCTAAATTTGAGGGGGGCATCTCAGTAAAATTAGGATTTATATGTCTAATATAATCTACATCTAATTTATTTAAATCAGAATGAGATTTAATTTCCTTAGAATCTAATGGATTTGATGATATTTGAATTAAATGTATTTTCATTTTAATAAGGATTTTATTTCTTTTTTATCTAATCCCATATCATGTAATATACGATTTATTTCTACAGAACCCAATAAATTTATATATTCTTTTGCTTCTTTTGAAGAACATTCATAATAATCCTTAATATAATTTATTAAATCTTTATTTGGTTGTTTTATTTTAGACTTAATATATTTATTCCATTTATTATTTTTAGGAATAAATTCTTTATAAATAGAATATATTTTTTTCTTATCAGTAGGCAATATTTCTTGGATTTCATTTACTAATTCAATATTAGAACAATCCATAGATAAAAACCTATGAATCATATAACTATTCCAAACCTCCCAATCTTTATTAGTGAAAGACTCAACAGGAGGTTTAGTAGTATTAATTGCTTTTAACCAATCAAAAATGTTTTTCATTTAACAAAGCTCATCTGCCATTTCTTCCCTTAAATCCTTAGGTACTGAATCTGTTAAGATTTTATTTGTTTCAGGATCAAAAAATACAGGGATGGGCATAATAGCATCTTCATTAGTTCCAGCTACAAATTTAGATACTTTTCTTAGGATTATTCCTTGTTGGAATAAGTAACCCCCATTAAAATTTTTAACTTCACTAGTGTTTTTTAAATCAATTTGAGGTTGGTTTAATTGTGATGATTCCATAATTATTTATTATTTATTAAGTTTTGAATTAACGACATTGTATTTATTTCCTTGTCGATTCGGAAATTTGCTTTATATTGATGTTCATTTATTAAAATAGATGCTGTACCTTCTTTATCTTGTAAATATTCAGATGACCTTTCATATAGTGCTCTGAATAATTCATCAAAATCATCTACATTAGCATCAGCTATAATTTGACGTATATCATTATAACAATCTATTTTATTATGTTTAGATCCCTCTGATAAGGCATTAATAACTTTATCTATATAATTAGATGATACTAATACTGATTGGTCTAAACTAAGATATAAATCATTTGCTCCACCATCTACAGTTGATAATTGTATAGTGTTAATACACTTACGTAAATCAGGATAATATTGATTAACTAAGGGTACTAAATCATTTACTTCATGTGTAATTGATTCTTCATTACAAATCCAATGTAAATGTTTAGCAACATCTTTTTTAGTTGGGGGTATAATTTTAAGTACTTGACACCTTGACTGTAAAGGATCAATAATACGCTCTACAAAATTACAAGTCATAATAAATCTTGTAGTACGAGAAAATGTTTCAATTATATTTCTAAGTGATGCTTGTGCTTGAATTGTAAGAAAATCTGCTTCATCTAAAATAACCACTTTAAGGGGTTTGAATGAAGCAACAGATGCAAAACTAGAAACTTTATCTCTAATAGTTTCAATTCCTCGTTCATCTGAGGCATTAATGTATAAATGATCACAATCTAAAGTATTAACAATAATTTTTGCTAATGTAGTTTTACCAGTACCAGCAGGACCATAAAATATAAAATTTTGTATATCATTTTGGTTTAAATAAGCTGATATGGCCTTTTTAACATTTTCATTACCAACGTAATTGTTTAATGTTTTAGGTCTATATTTTTCTACTAATAGACTATTCTCCGAACTCCCCATATATGTTATATGTTTTAATTGGTTCTGGTTTTATTTCAATTTCTTGTTGTTCTATAATATACAATTTACTATTTAGAGGTTCTAATCGATAGTGACCTTTAAATCCTGTTTTATGCATATATGCTTCTAAGGTATCCGTTATGCTTTTATAAATTCTACCTTCAGGTTCATCTGCTAATTGCCACCTGTCACCAGGTGGCTTTCTATTAGCAATTAATACTTTACCTTCAATTAATTCTGTTTTCATTGTGGTAATATACAAAATTATTTAGACTCAGCCACAGATGCTTTTTTATAATCTGTGATTACTCTTTTAATAGCTTGTGCTGCTTTTCTAGCTCGTGCTTGACTTGCTTTTGTAGTTCCATCATTTTCAGCTGCTAAGATAT
>Ga0181379_1000307_pt1 | contig 24827 bp, 36 predicted proteins | sample 2SPOviralmetaG_FD_130115 | JGI IMG/M metagenome (GOLD analysis project Ga0181379, IMG submission 130115) | Marine viral communities from the oligotrophic San Pedro Time Series (SPOT) site, San Pedro Channel, CA, USA - 2 SPOT_SRF_2009-07-10 | ecosystem: Environmental > Aquatic > Marine > Strait... | reverse complement strand
CGCAAAACCTGCGATTGTGATAAGGACTGTCCACCACTTTGTTAAATGTTTTATCATAAGCGATATTGTTTTACCGTATTCACTAGTTGTCTTACATTCTCTACAGGAGTCGTCTTATGGATTCCATGAGCTAAGTTAACAACATACGGTCTGTCTTTCATTTTATTGAGGACAGGTGTAATATCTTCTCCTTTTATTAATCTCTTAATTGCTATACCACCTTGTAGTACTTCACCATTGATTTCATCAACTGGTTTATCATCGCTGATATTAGTACAATCTGGATTGACATATTCAATATAAGCATTAATCTTATCACCTACTAATCTTGGAAAAGCAATGATACATACTTCAGGATATAGGTTTCTTATATGATCCACGATAAGTTTTGTTGGTTCCATAACGAATGCTCCAAAGTCTTCATCCGATATATCACCAGCATGTGAATCAAAAATTTGTACTGTATCGCAACCTGCTTCTATTTGCTGTTCCAAATGTTCGATAATATATGGTACTAGTTTTTGTACCACTTCTAAATTCTGTTCTCCACACATATACTTACATATTGTATATGGAGCTGCAGCAAATCCAATTAAAGATTTACTTCTATCTAATTCTTCTCTTACTAATTCAATGGCTGCATATACAGGTTCGCACTTTTCTCTGAACTCTTCTATAGGAGTATCAAAGAATTCTGGTTTGTAAGGTCCTAGTACAGGAGATGGAGTATAATCGAGTTCTTGACCTAAAGCGTGATTCACAACAAGTATGTCTGAGAATATAATTGCACAATCCATATCAAACTCAAGAATAGGTTGCATTGTAATTTCAGCAGCCTTCTCAGGTGTAAGAGCCATATCTAAAAAGCCGTTTGATTTTGCTTTCATCTCCATGTATACAGGCATATAACGACCTGCTTGTCTCATTAACCATACTGGATATAAATTGACTTCTTTATCTTTAATTGTTCTTTGTAGTAATGTTTTCATAATTAACTTAATTTCTTTTGTATGTATTTCACCGCAGCATATATCGTTAAACCATATATTGCGAATATTGTTAAGGGAACTGCCATGTTGAGAATTACGCTGATATCTAGGAAGAGCAAATCTTTTGTGAAATCAATAATTGCTTCTGCGTCACCTTGTGCAGGTTCGATATTTCCTTCTACAGTATATTGCATATCATTATCTGTAAGCATCAAGTGAAACTCATCTTCAGGAATACACATCATACCTTCAGGACAACCTTCTTCACCTGGGTACTTTGTTCCTGTAGGATTTCCGTAAATATCTAGTTCCATAATAATTTCTTTTTTCTATTGACATCAACTGCCAATTGTGTTATAATAAGTTTATCGGCTTAAAGGTATATTCTATTCTTGAGTTACCGTTACTCCGCATCCATTAACATTCATACAGTCAACGCTTAAAGTATATGTTTGATTTGTTTGGCTCATTTGTTTTAATATTAAATCAGTTCCATATAATCCATCAAGAGTAATGTTTGCATTGTGCGTAGCACCGTTTCCTTTTTGTCTGATGAATACATCGTTATAGTCATTGTAAATTGTAAGGTCTGTATTCTTTGCACCATTACTTTGTTGTTTTATTTTAACTTCGTTGCCATCACCTGCTAAATGTAAATCAAAGTTATGACCATCAAGTGCATTAGATTGGTTTGTTTGTTGTACTGCTAATTGATTATAATCACCGTACATTGTGATATCCATTTCATGACCACCACCTTCCCATCCATCATAATTCCAAGATAAGTCAGTGTCTGATGTAATATCAGTCCAATCAATACCTTGACCTAATTTCATTTGATTACCTGTACCACTTACTTCATCAAATGTAATTGAATTAGGAAGAGTAGTACTGCTCGTATTAACTTGTACTAAATATAAATCTAAACTTGCCGCTGTAATATATGAATTACTATCTAACATTTGGATCTTATTTTTATATCCAATTTGGTCAATGCCCATTTGAAGGTTATCACCAGTTTGTTCCATTGTAATTTCATTATCTGCTAAAGCAACTAAAGGCAAGGTCATTAGAATACCAAAGATTAATCCCATACTAAAGAACCATCCCAAATCAGCATCACTCCAAATACGAGGACCTATTGATTTCTTCAGCATCTCCCATGCACGTTCTTCATTTTTATTTTTATACTTCATGTTATTATTTATCCTCCCTGTCTAATCACAATAATGGAGTCTTCTCCACCATTTAAATCTATAATCCCTTCATAGCCGTCAACGCTCGTATCAATTTTAACTGAAGCGTCAACCGCAAATGATATATTAATAACTCCGTTTACATTACGATAAAAGAATATTTTACCTGCTTGTTCATATATGTTATATTGTGAATCTGCATTTAATCCAAATGTTGCTCCACGCAATTCAGCTCCTAATGAAGAACCTGAGATTGCACTATCATCAAGTCTTGCTGCTGTTTTTACAAGAGCTTCAACTACATCCAATACATCAGTTAAAAAATCAACATCTAAATAATCAATATCAAGTTCAGTGAACTCTAAAGCATCTTCTTCAAGAGGATCGTATTCTAATTCATCAAACTCTAAAAAGTCGATGTCAAGTAATCCTTGGTCTTGATTTGCTTCATCTTCAAGTTGTTCGTCAAGTGCTTGTTTTACTTCTGCAGGTGGAGACACAATAAACATATTGTCTATCATACTCGGTGTAATACCTTGCATTGTGATTTGTCTTGTAGGTGGTGTATCTAATGAAGATACCATCGTTGCTGCGTATGCTTCGTCTAATGTAATTGTTCCACCATTATTTGTAACGTCGATAATACCTGAAGGATTACCGAACTCGTCAGGTAGTAATATAACAAGTGATCTACCTAATTCATCTATCGTTGTTGTAAAATCTGTTCCACGAACTGCAACCGTAGCCGTGGGTGTTTGTATATTGATATTATTCTGATTCACCATTCCTAATCGTCCTGACGCAAAGCGTGCAGTGCCTAATGCCATTCTCATGGACATTTTTGATTTGCTTGGATCTGGGTCGTAGTATATCTTATCAATATATACTTTTGTGTTTTCGGTTAAACTGAGTTCTGCCTTATCTAAGAACTCTATCTTTAACCTACCGTTTTGAGTTTCAGCAGTATCGTTGATTACGATATCCGGAATCTGAGCGTCTTCCACAGTAATAACGGCACCCGCCTCCCTTGTGATAGAGGCGAATCCCTTACGCTCAACAATTGAACCAATTTGGGTTGGGCTTGCCGTTACCGCCATGATCGGCACCATTAGCAAACCCAACAGTATTGATTTAAGAATCGTTAGATGCGTCTTTCTGGTTGATTTGAATTGTCGCATTTTCAGAATCTATGTCCAATGTGATTATTCCATTACAAGTTGTTACACCTGTAGGACAAGTACCACTGATTTGGTTAATATCAATATCAGCAGAAGAGCCAACGTGAGTCAAGTTAATTTCATGCTCAGCACCGTCTTTCTGTAATGTATTAATATTATTACTTCCACCAGTAATATCCATATTCCAAACTGCGTCGTCAACATCAATGTCAACATCAAAAATGTTACTGCTTCCAATAACTGTTAAGTCAAAATCTAATCTTTCAGCACTTGCGTTATATGCTTGATCAAGATCCATAGTATTGGAGTCACCAGTGAAGTCAACATCAAATGTTGAACTATCAGCGGATCCACCGTATCCTACGTCCCAATCCCAAACGTTTGAATCTCCAGTCCATTGAAGGTTAGCAGTTGTGCTGTCACCAACGTATTTTCCGAATAGCAAGTTCTCGTTTCCTACCTGGTCAATGTTAAAAGTTAAACTTGAACCAGTTATAGGCATAGCACTTGAGCTTGAACTGAAATTATCTAATCCTATTTTGTTACCATAACCATATTGGTCGATATACAAAGTAAGAGTATCACCATCTTGTTCGATGTTGATTTCGTTGTCATCAGTTGCTTGCGCAAACACTAAACTATTGAAAGAGAATAAACATAATAAAGATAGGCCTAATATTCTTTTCATTATTCTTCCTTTTTATTTTCGTTAATTGTCCAGTAGCCACGATCGTCGCCCTGGTACACCATCTCTAGTACAGCTGCCTCAATGGCTGTCCGTACCGCGTATGTCACACTCTCATTATTACCCACTCCGTCCTCGTATTCAATCAACTGAGTTCCTTGCTCTATAAAGCGGAAGACGTCTCCTCCTGAGCCGTAACTCAGTATTGATTTCTTAGTTTGGACATTCAACAATATTTCACCTGTAAGAACTGAAACGGCGCGAACCGAAACGGTGACAACATCTTGACGATATTGCCTACTGAAGCCGATCCCTAATGTTCTTGCACCACGACCTCCAGTTTTTACATTACTATCATAACCAATAATGCCGCCCTCAATAATCATTCCTGCGAATAATAATGGACCGACACCTTTTGATTCTTCACCCAGTTTCTTTGCCGCTTCATCGCGACCTGAACGAATGATTTGCCTTTCTCTAACAAGGCCATCTATACCTTGTCTTTCTACTACTCTAAACCATTTGCCTTTTCCTGCTGTCTTTAGAGCATCTATTAATAATTCAGTTCCACCTTGTGTTACTGCCGTTGAAAAAGATTGACCTGTTTGTGAATCCTTTCTCTGGCCTGTTTTATCTAAAAATCCGTATACAGCAACCACAGGCATATTTTGTGCAGGTGGTAAATTAAGTAAATCAATATATGCAGGTAACTTTACAACCTCAGGTTGTTCCACACAAATTTGTTTACTCTCAATGTATTTACGAGTTCCTGTATTAATTTGATCTATTAATTTCCCATCACCATTTGCATCACGAGTTTTACCAAAACCTGGAGCATATTTACCTTCACCGTATTCACATGCAGCTGGGCCTTCAGACCACTGAGGCATCTGTGCGCAGCTTGCTAAAAATAAAACACTAACCGCCGTCAGGATTGTCCGAACCATCTGATCCCCCAAAATTTCCACTTCCTATTGGAATCTCGATTACGGTGCTTGTACCGTTTTCGTCCACAATAGTCATTTTAATAAATTCAGTACCATCTGCATTTGTTATAATTTCATATGTTACTGTTGAACCTTCTAATACAAAAGATCCGAATCTAACAGGATCATCGTTAGAGAACATGTTGTCTACTAACTGTTTTGCCAACTGGGCATAAATCCTGCTTTCTAAATTTCGTATAAACTTTGATAATGTTGAGTTATCTATTTCTCGTTGTGCTGCTCTCTCAGCTGCATCTAACGCGTCTCTAATTTGTTTCTTTCTTGATGTCTCTTGGTTTTCAATTGTTAAATAATGAGCACCTGTACCTACACCACTAAAAGATGGATTTTTAAACTTATGTACGATTGGTTCTGCACAGACCTGTGCTGAGAAATATATTCCAATAACCAATAAACCTAAATGCGTTCCATTAATCTTCATCTTGACCTCTCTTCTTCAATTCTTCAATTTCTTTGTACTTAAGTACCACATCAACCTTTTGTTGTAAACGAATCAGGTCTTGATCTAACATTCTCATACGATCAATTAAACGAATTAGTGCCATGTGCTGCTTATCAATTTCAGGCTGTAGTTTTTCGTTTACAAACTTCCAAACAAAATACACAAAGTATCCTAAACCAACAACCATCACTGTAGGAAAACCATATTCCTGTATTAATAATGCAATATCCATTCTAATCTCTTCTTACGTCAACCTGTCCATCTTCAACGAAATTTTCAGCTCGAGCAACTCTATCAATGTCAGGGTTTAAACCTAACGCACTCGAAACAAGAAGATCAATTTTGACCATCTCGTTTGACATTGTTCTTGCTCTGTTTTCTAAGGACTCAGCAAACATTGTTAGTGTAGCAATATTGTCTATAATACCTTCAAAAATTTGCTTGATGATAACGAATAGGAAAAATCCCATAACAAGTGCACCAGCAATCGGCAAGCCAACATCAGATATTAGCTGAAATATTTCTTCCATACCGTTATTTATACAGATAGGACTCTGTTATTGATAACAATGGGGTCTTATATCGTCCCTCTAGTAAAGGATTGAATCTTAATGGAATCAATCTATGGCAGTAAATACCGACCTCTAGAAGTCATTTTGTTGGTTATAAAAACTACGATCTATATAACAAAATGTTCTAACCAGAGAGAAAAAAGTTGTTGACTTTAGTTATGAAATCAATTATAATATCTATATTAAATAATTGAAAAGGAACGAAAAAATGCAAGTAGAAATTATCAAGGTTGACATTAACGAGTTTCGTGGTACCATTCCTTCAGGATTTGATCTTGTAGAATACGCAGAAGGTTTCGATCCTCTTGACGACGGTGCTGTTCTATACGGCTTTGACGAAGTCGGTACCATGTTCAGCAATCCTATTCATTGTTTTATGAAAATATCTTAAAATAATTGTTGACATTCGTAAAGAATCCTGTTAGAATATACATTCAACAATTGAAAAAGGAAACAAAATGTTGGAAGTTTTAGTTAGAGTTTCTGTGGCAATCGTTTCATTCTTAATCCTGGCATCTATTGCCGTATCCCTATCTACTTTATTGGTGATTTTATAATGCAAGTTGAAGTAAAAAGTATCGACCGTAAGATAGCTGCTTTACAAGAAGCACAAAACGCAATGCTAACATTGAATAAGCATTTAGGTAAAGAGTACTACACTGGTGAGGTACTGAGTATGATCTCAGAACTCAAGGTAGATCTTGTTGAAATTCGTTGTGAAAAAAGTGGGTCTTTTTAAGAAAAAACTATTGACATTCTTTATGAAATAGAATATAATAGTTGTATAAATTAAATTAAATAGGAAAATATATTATGAGTTTATCTAAATCTGACTTGACCAAAATCAATACTTTGTTTTCAAAAATGGAAGCTGGTGATTTTAAAACTGTTGCTAATTTGTTTAAGCAACATCAAACCAACGTTGCTTCTATGGCAACAGGAAACTTCTCAACAGGAGATTCTGTATTCTTCGTAAACAAAAGAGGTCAGAAGATCTCAGGAGTTGTTCAAAAAGTAATGCAGAAGAACATCAAGGTTTCTACCGATGATGGAATCTGGAGAGTTCCTGCTACAATGCTTCAAGCTTCGTAAGAAGTTTGATAATGGATTGCCTATCCTAGCGGTAGGCTTTCTAGTACCAACCAGTTAATGCCTCGGTGGTGAAATTGGTAAACACAAGGGACTTAAAATCCCTCGGCAGAAATGCCTTGCCGGTTCAAGTCCGGCTCGAGGTACCATAAATTACATAAGGAGACATAAGGAAATGCTTCAAATAGAGAAAGGATTAATTTTACAAAACTTTAATCGTAATGGTTTCAAAATCGTAAAAGAGTCTGACCCTGATAATAAATTCTTCGTTATTGATGAATGTGATATTCAAATAGGCGATGTTTACGAAGTAGCACCAAACGGTTATTTTGAACTTAAAGGTCGAAGAGATGCAAATGGAATGATTATCAAATTCAACTATTGACATTCCTTCTTAACTGTGATATAATATACATTATGAATATTTTTATTTTAGACAACGATCCAGTCAAAGCAGCTCAAGATCAGTGCGACAAGCATGTCGTAAAAATGATTATTGAATCTGCACAGATGTTATCAACCGTTCATCGTATGTTGGACGGCAAAATGGAACGCAGACCTTCTAAGTCCGGTTCTATGCTAAAGTATTATTACCTTGAAGACGGCCGTGAAGCTACACTCTACAAAGCCTGTCATCATAATCATCCGTCTACTGTATGGACGAGAGAATCAAAAGCCAACTATGATTGGCACTATAAACACTTTGTTGCGTTGTGTGATGAATACACTTATCGTTACGGTAAGGTCCACATGACTGATACTAAATTAAGACAAGCATTAAAACAAGTTCCAACTAATATACCAGATGTAGGACCAACTAAATTTAAATTAGCAATGGGTTCTAATCCTGAGTGTATATTTGAGGATGCCGTTAAATCGTATCGAGCTTTTTACCATACCAAAGAAGAAAGATTTAAATTGGTTTGGAGTAAAAGACCGATTCCTGACTGGTGGCAAGGTCAGAGATTAGCTTAATTATAATTAGTAATAGTAACTATAGGAGTGTATATGGAAAAGTTAGCACAGCAACTACTCGAGGATGCAAATAAGAGGTTCATTCATAAAGATGATCTTTTATTCGCTTGTCTTGAAACTATGACTGAAGATCAGTTATACGAAATGTCGATAAATTATAAATTCATCAAGACTGAAGTTGAGCCTGATGATTATGTAACGCCTAATCCTGACCAGTCAACACCTGAGAAGATTATCGATGCAGTGTTAGCAAGGTATGGAGAATAATTTGGAAACCTGGATGTTCTGGGTAACCGCTATTGTCTTTACTGCCGTAGGGTGGTATATGAATAGAGATTCTGAAATATCGTTTTCACAATCAAAAAGAATTACTCAAGATACAATCGACACCCTTATAGAGATGGGATTTATCAAAGTCGTAGGACATGGTAAAGACCAAGAAATGATTAAATGGCCTGAAGAAGACATTTTACATTTAGAAGAGGAAGAAGAAGATGATACCAGAAGTAGCTGAAGTATCAGCAAACTATAATGTACCATACACACCTCCAATTATGGAGTATCGTCAACAGACGGTAAAGGCTGTAGTTGCGGTAAATGGTAATTATCAATCTGAGACAGTATTCACATATGATAAGTATGGTCGTTTAGTAAATACTGTTGTAAGAAGTCATATGATCGGAGAAGTATGAGTAATCATTTTGAATTAGTAAATGTTTCAATTATTAATCCTTCTACGATGGAACAGATTGACCAAGGTCAAATGAGAAACAGAGAAGCAAAACTTTTCGTTGAGAAAATGGATAAGCAAGGAATTCCAGTTCTTGTCCGTGGTATAGAAGGTGACACTACTTCTTTTAACGAATATCTCTTAGAAAATTAATTTAACTTTTTTCATAAAAACTATTGACATCCTTAGTCAACTATGATATAATAATTGTATATTGAGGGAAACACCCCAACTCGCAAGAGAAAGTAGATTCGCGATCTACAAGCAGTTGAGATACCCCGCGGTCGTAAAGGCTGTCCTTATCAGACAGAGGCCAAGGAATAAAAGGTGGACAACCCATACGGTAGCTTGAGGAAGACCGCCCAGGAAATGGGATAATATGGTGGGATAGAACGAATCAATATAGGTGGTACTAAACCCCAACCGCACATGAAGAAACTCTCTATGTGGTAGTGATTTAGATATCCGCATTGTGAAAGGGATAGGTTAGTTCGCAAGACTAACGACACAGCTCGGCAGAGCAGGATCTTTCTTCCTTGGAGTTGAGAGTAGTTTAAGTATTACCCATCACGCTGAAGTTAACGAATAACATGTAAGGCCGACGTTGGGTACCACCGCACTAGTTTTCAGTTTAAGGCTGTTTGGCTACGAATCTCAAAGACTCACTATTTAACTCTTTTAGAGATCAAGCCAAACGGCCTTTCTTATAGGATATGTAATGATTCCAAAAATAGGTACACGAAAATCCAAACTTGCACTTGTCTATACAGGGATTGCTAAAGAAGCAATACAAATGCAATTAGAAACTGTCCTTATAGATTCCACGGCAGACCTTAATCCAACGACCTCTATTGAAGAGATGGGTGGTAAAGGTGTATTTACAAAAGAAATAGAACAAGCCTTAATAGACGGTGATATAGATATCGCTTGTCATGCATTCAAAGATCTCACTCGAGATAACGATCATTTACTTGAAATCCCTTGTGTTGTAAGACGAGGAGATGTACGAGATTGTTTAGTTGGTAATGAAGTAAATCCAAGAACAATTGGTACAAGCAGTCCAAGACGTATTGCACAGCTTAAAGACTTATATCCAAATGCAGAAATAGTTCCTATTCGTGGTAACCTTGATACACGTATTAATAAAGTGGACAATGGAGAGTATGATGCAATATGTGTAGCAGTCGCAGGACTTGATGCCGCGTTGCTTAGTCATAGAGTAAGTAGATTATTTGGAACTGCTGATATGATGCCTGCTCCAGGTCAAGGTGTTATTGCTTTACAAATGAGAAGTGATAATCGTATGAAAGGTGCTTTATCAAATATGAATCATTGGAATACTTGGTATATGGCAATGGCTGAAAAGTATATGCTCAAAGAAATAGACGGAACTTGTCAAACACCAGTAGGTAGCGTTTCTGTTTGCGATGGAGATAACATAAAGATTATCGCAAAGAACTTTGAGACGAATAAAATAGCAGTTCAATCTGCACCTTTTAAAGAATACAAAGAACTAGGACAAATGCTTGGTTCACAATTAATATGAAACCAGAAACTAAACAGATACACAAAGAAACTTCCTTTCAAATAGCCACCGGATTGGCAATCAATTATCCCCTCAATCTCTTTTTATTATATGTCTATATAGAACATCTAGGTATAACTGAACCTATCATGTTGGGCACTCTGGTCACTCTAGTAATGACTATTGTTGCATATACAAGAATCTTTTTAATCAGATCATACTTCTCAAGAAAATAATTCATTTTATTCTCATAAAACTATTGACATTTGTTATGAGATAGATTATAATTGTTGTATATTAAATAAAAAGGAGTATTATGAATCTACAAACAGAAACCGATATCATCGAAAAGATACATACTGATGTTCTTAAAGAAGATGCAGATGGTCTTTTAGAAAACGACATTATAGATGTTGTCGTCGAAACAGGATTACATGCTGATGACGACAGAGATGAAATATTAATCCACATAACCGAAGAAAGGTTTGAAGCTTTACATGGAGGTGTAATATGAGTTGTCATTGGAATGAAATTGCATTAGAGCAATTAAAAGAAGAAGGTGAATCACTGGGTCTCGAAGGAGAACAGTTGGAACACTTTATTGATGAACAGTTTGAAATGAGGGCTGGTTAATGAATAAAACATTATTTGCGAATTGGGTAGCATTGGGTGAAGAAACATACGGAGATGTTTTTGAACAGTGTCAATTTATTAAAGATGGTAAAAGATACATTTGTATGATTAAGGACTTCGGAGAAGATCATATTGATGTTAAGCCAATGTCTATTGATTACGAATCAGCAATCTTTATGAAAGATGTTCCTATGATTAAACTTACGAAAGATATGTTCGATAAAGTAGGTTTAGAATTATGGGATGATGCAAGAGGTTGCGATAATTCAGCAATTGGTGTTTCCGGTTGTTACGAACCTTGGTCTGACTTCGCGTATTAAAAAAGGGCGTTACCACCCTTTCCTTATTCTTGTATCAAAATAATACTGTTTGCATTCGCGGACAGTTTCTGATATTCCTTCCTTTACTTCTATCTTACATTTCTTATTCAATTCAACTGTGTTATTCGTAGCACTGATAGTACCTATAGTAAGAATAACCCAAAATACAATAGTCATTGTTTACATTCTCCAAGAGATAAAAAAAGGGATCCCCGAAGGGATCCCCTAAAGTGGTTTAGTTGACCTAAACTCTTTTTATTATAACACTTCTTAGAATAAGTTAGCGATAGTAACTTTTCTGTAGTATGTGTTAGTGTCAGCAGTAATAGCGCCGAGTCCTTGAGTTGCACCTTGTGCAAAAGGATTCGCAACCATACCATATCGAGTTTTGAAACCGATTTTTGGTTGGAAGCTATTCTCACCAACCGCACGAACCATTTGTAACGGTACGTATGGGCAGTAGAATAAACCTGCATCAAATGCAGATGAACCTTTGTAACCAACTACTAAGTAGTTAGCACCTGCGAAAGGATCAACGTATACTCTGAATCTACCGTTAAGAACACCAGCAAAAGTATTACCAGTATCATCAACTTCTAGAGTATTAGAGTTTAGAGCAGGAGTGTAATCCAACACACCAGCCATTTGTAAAGCAGAGGCTACGTCTGAAGAACAAATAACAACGTTACCTTTTCCTCTACGAGTTCCTTTAGCAATTGCGTTAGCTTCTTGCTCAATTTGGAACATTAAACCTTTGAACTTCTCAACAGACCATCTACCGTTGGCATCGACGTCAAGGTCGAAAGTACCAGGAGTAGCGGCTGCAGCAGCACCAACAACAGCTGTATCATAAATTGTTCTAACAACTTCACGGTTGATCTCAGTTAAGATTTCAGTTTGAAGAATGTTAGCCAATTCAGTTTCAGCGTCAAGGCCGTGAACAGCTTTAAGGTCCTGAGCAAGCTCAGTAGTGTATTCTGCTTTTAAAGCACGAGTCTTAGCAGCAACAGTTACTTTCTCGATTGAGAAGGCCATTTCTGCATAGTTAGTTCCGCCGCCGTCGCCTAATGCTTCAGCTTCAGTTGTACCCATACCAGTACCAGTAGTTACAGAACCACCAGGTAAAGTATTTGCATGAGTTCCGTCACCAGCAAAATCAGTGTCAGCTTCGTTAAACATTGCTTCGCCGCCTGCTTGTGAACCATACTTTGCACGCATTGCGAAGATAAGTCCTGTAGGACCAGTCATAGGCTGAACACCACAGATGTCGTATGCGATTAAGTTAGGAACAGCACGTCTTACCAATGAGATAAGAATTGGATCGTAACCAGCTGTAGGACCGCCTGCAGTTGAACCACCACCAAATCCGCCAGTTCCGGCGTCGTTAGCAGGTGCTTCTGAAAGCAATGAAGTCATATTAGCCGATAAGTCACCAGTTTCTGCTAAAGCACGTTCTGTATTTTCCAGGATAGTAGCTGTAACTGCTTTCCTGTGATTATCGTTAATTGGTGAAAAAGATTCGTGCGCTAAGATAGGCTCCCACTTTTCCACTAGTCTTGTATAGTTATCCATTATGGATCTCCTTATTTAAAATTAAAATTTAATTTAAAAACCAAATTAATTATTCTAATTACTTCTTAGTGTTGAAAGCTTCAACTAGAGCATTAATAGAGGTGTAATCAGAAGATGGTTTAGTTACTTCCTGTTCCTCTAGAATAATTTCATCATTCTCTTCCTGAACGTCCTTGTTTTCAACAATAGGCTTATCACTGAAGAATGATTCCTTAATTACTGAAAGATTCTCTGCGTATGCATCGGTATCTTCCACATCAAGCTTTTCAGACAATACTTTCAAACGCTCTACCTGATTAACAGATAAACCTTCTGCAAGTTCGTCAAATTTTTGTTCTGCTTTGAAAGTGGCAATAGTCTTTTGTAATTCGATATTCTCGTTTACTAGATCATTGGCTTTCCCTTCCAACTCAGATACTGTTGTTTCTAAGTTTTCCACAACATCAACAGTTTCTTCTGAAACAGTAACGTTATGTTCTACGAATAAGTTCTTAAGACCTGACATTAATGATTCCGCCATCTCAACCTTAATTCCGGATTCGATTGCGATTTCATTTTCTGACATCCACTCAGATACAACGTAATCTAAATACTTATCAACATTTTCAGTAATAGTATCTAATTTCTCAGTTACTGCTTCTTCTAATGCTTCATCTAAAGATTTTGTTAATTCTTCGCGAATTGTTTCAGTTCTTTTGTTTACTTCTTCGTTTAATGCGGCTTCAAATACAAGACTGATCTTGCCTTTGAATTCTTCTGATAGATCTTCACCTTCAATGATTGACTCAATTGAAGATTCTACAACTACTTCTTCTACTGTTTCAACTTCAGCATCAACTTCTGTATCTTCAGCAGTAGGAACAGGCTTACCAGCATCAGCTTGACCAGGAATTACTTTCTTTGGATCAACTGCGCCTTTTGGCTCGTCGGTAGTGGTCTTCTTCAGTTTGTCCTTTTTACCTTCTCCACCTTCAGGTGTTACAGCAGCAGGTACTTCTGAGATGCCATCATCGGAAACGAATTTTTCTTCTACGTTTTCCATTTATTTTCTCCTTTAAAATTTGTTTAAATCTACAAATATTCTTTATAATAAACTTTACTTTATTTATTTATAAAAATTTAGTTTCTCAAAGATTGGACGAATGTTTTAAACATTCTTGTTGCCGTCTCTTCATCAATTGTTCTTACTACGCGATTGATTTTTTTCTCAACTTCTTCTTGGATATTTTCAATTGCTTGAGTTGCTCTCCAATTTCCAGAAGCTATATCGTAGTAGTACTCTACGTTCTCCATGATACCATTTACGAACGCATTTGGTGCTGAAGGGTCAGTAACAATATCAACAGTAGAAAGATGGAAATCTTTTTGAACTTCCATAACTCCGTTCCTACCTGCCTTGACCGAACCAAGACCGCGAGTCGAAACCCCGATCTTTACTCCTTCGTCTAATAGGCTCTTGACGATTTCCCCCATAGGTGTTGATAAGATTTTAGCCTTACCATAAAAATCGTTGCCGTCGCGTCTCATTTCAGTAATTAAATGCGAAACGCGATCCCCGTTGATTTGTGGACCATCAGGGTGACCTAGTTCTCCAAGAGCACGTTTAGTTTCAATAAACTCTTTTTGATAACGACCCATCTCGTTCTCTAAAGTTGCGCTTGGATAAATTCTTCCATTGCGATTTTTAATATCGCCTTGCATGAAGATACCTTCAATAAAGTAATTCTTTTTGCCGTCTTCCTTGGCTTCTGTAATTACCTCTACGGAATCTTCTCTATATTCTGTAATTAAATTCATGATAAGTTCTCCTTAGCAAAATCAAGGATTTCGTTAAAGCCTGCTTCGTCAGCAACCATTACACCGTACATATCCTTTGAATTCGTTTCTGTTAATTCTTCGAACATTCTATTTAATAAATCAGCATCTTCTTCTGATATTTCAACCGAAGTTTTGTTTTGTAGTTCAAATGATCCTGCTTCAATTGATTCACCGTAAGCAGCCTTAGCAAGTATCTTAGCAGCTCCTAATGGACGACCACTTACCATTGCATCACCTTTGCTATATGCATATAATGATTTAACGTTTGAAAATACTTCAGCTAATTTATTCTGCCACCATTCTTCAGGATCTTGTCCTTCTTGTAAATGTTCTTCAATTTCTTGAGCAGCGTAACAAATAAAGTTTAACTGTTTCATCATCATTGGAATTTCTTGTTGGGGACTCTCAAGCAATTCTTCCTCTGTGGAAACCTTATCTAACATTTCTTTGAACGTTAATGAAATTGTTTTACCATTTGAATCTTTAATTGAAACAGATGTTGGAGATACCTTTGGCTTTTTAATTGGCTTTGCTTCAGGCTCCAAAGAATCCTTGTTATCACCTGCATCAACTTTATCTTCTTTTGTTGTTGCTTTCTTAACAGGTTTCTTTTCTGCTTTAAGCGTACTATCTGAACAACCACCTTCTTTAATATGGTAACCATTACCGTCACAATGGTCGCAACCTTTGCCTTCACACTTCGGACAAGTTACCTTTTCTTCCATTGATTCGTCATCTTTCTTTTCGTCATCCTTTTTCTTTTTGTTGACTCCAAGAATTTCAGTAATTGATTTCTTTTCTTCAGCAACTTGTTTACCTGCGCCTGCACGTTGAGGTAATGTGTTGTCTACTTTAGTTTTATACGCTTTATCGTAATCAGCTTCTGAATCTGTTTTATCAGCTTTTCTGCTGCCATCGCCTAAACCAGGTATTTCTCCTGTAAAGACGTGATCAGGAGCAACAGGATGAGGAATTACCTCAATTGTATGTTGGTCCTTAAAGCGTCTTTCCTCAGGTGATTGCGGCTGGGCAACTTCTGAAACTAGATCTTTAAAATTTTTCATGTTTAGTCCCTAATTTAATTTACTCTATACTTTTATTTATATTTTAAAAAGGATCGTCTTCCGGATGACCGCCTTGCGATTTTTCATCAGCAATTTGTTCTTCCATTTCATCCGCCTGTTCTTCTGTCATTTGTAGAACATTGGCTGTAATCCACTGATGAGAGAAATACTTACCAGTATAATCTGATATATCTCTAAGAGTATTCAATCGTTCTCTCAGTATTTCAGCTTCCTTTAATTCTTCAAAGTAATTATCCTTAACAAAGTCATAACGAATATCATTTCTAATTTCGTTAAACTCTTCAGGTGTTAATATACCTTTTAGTACTAATTGTTTTTCAAGTACAGTATTAAATACCCATGAAAAACGTGTACGTATCCTTCTAATAAATTTTCCAAACTTTAGTTCATCACGAGTAATCTCAGATGTTCTACCAAAGGTTGCCATGGCTTCTGGTTCTAAACGAGATAAAGGTACTTTCAACGCCTTATATAATTTACGTTGAAAATACTCTAAGTTTTCGTTACCACTCAGTCCTGGTGCATTACCTCCTGCGAGGGTATCAACTTCAGTTGACCTTTCACCACCACGACGAGGAAACCAAAAGTCCTCTGTCATTGTTAGCATTTTACGAGAATCAGTAATCTGTCCTGACTCCGAGTTATACTGTAACTTGTTCTTATGTCGAGCCATCATATCTCTAAGATATTGCTCTGCCTTATTCTTTGGCAAGTTACCTACATCAATATAAAAAATTCTTCTTTCTGGTGCTCTTGTTAATGTATAAATTACAACAGCATCTTCTAACATTCTAAGCTGATTTAAAGCCTTTCCTGCTGGATGTAAATGAGATAATACTAAACTGTTATTCTCATTCATCAATCCTGATGTTACTCTTGCGATTGCATCCTTAGCAACCTTAACACCTGATGTACCTGCTGAGCCACCTGCTCCTGTACCTGTATTTTGAAATCCACTTTCTGAATACATATAGTATTCATTTTTGATTTTCTTAACAGGTATACCTGAATGTTTATCCTTTCCTTTCTTATCAACTTCTCGTATTAACTTGAGTTTACGAGGATCAACATATCTTAATTCAATTACACCTTTCTTTACATCTTCAGGGTCAATAATAATATGATAGTTTAATCTTCCATCAACGTAAAATTTATTAAACATATCATATGCATTGTTTGTAAAATCAAATAATGCAAGTATACTATCAAACTCTTTAATAATTGTTTTCTTTACTTTATCAGATAAATCTGTTTCACCTAAAGAAATATCAACTACTCTATCATTCGTATCAACACTAATAGCTTCGTTTACAATATCATCAACTGCTTGAGAAACTTCAGGCTGCATTGCCATGTGACGATATCTTGTAATAAGTTCGGATTCCGTTTTGGCAGAACCCTCCATATCAAGTATCGTATTATAAAATCCACCGAGCGCATTACCAACGGTAATCGCTCCATCATCATTAGAGGGTTCGGCAAAAGAAACTGGTAAATTAGTCTCTTCCTCTGCCCTCTTTATATCAAAGCCAAAAATTTTCAAAATATCATCCTATATTATATTATGTAGTTGGGATGCCAGTCTTCCCTTCGACCATCCATAGATCGTAGGAGAAGGTTACATCAAAAGTTTGTATTCCGTCAGTATCCCAATCCATAGTTTGTGCAGCAATACTTGTTGGGAATAACCCTTCAAACTTGTAAGTACGTAATGCTTCACCATTTTTACTATATTGTGTAATCAACGCAGTAGTTTTGTAATCCTGAGGTAATCCTCTTAAATTAGTATCATGCGTTGCTATACTATTCATCCAAGCTTCCATTGAATTTCTTACTAGGAAATCCTCGTCGTTAATAACCGTTACTCCCCATTCAGCAAATGTTCTACTTCCTGCGTATTTAACCTGTCGGCCAAAGTAATTGACACTGTCAATTGAAGTAATTGTACTTGCGGGTAAAGTTGAGGCTTTAACCATAAACGGTATCTTAAAATCGGCAGAAGGATCTACAGGATTAAGAAGTTGTACTTGGAAAAGATTGGAACGAGCGCCGCCACCAACTAGTTGGGATTTGAACTCATTAATATTAAATGCCATTCTTTTTCTCCTTTATTAAAATTATTTATTATGTTAGTGACCCAACAATTTCTTCAAACTCTACACCTGATCTTGTAGCAACAAAGGTTAACTCAATCACATTGATTGAACGTGCAGGCTTAATAAAGATATTAGCTCTGAACTTACCTGAGTCAATTACTGACGGTGTGTTTACTGTTGTATCAGAAACAACTCTAAAATCAACAATTCCTCTTTTACCCTGAATGTCTCTTAAGAATGGTTCAACGATTCCTTTGAACTGAGCTTGAGTAAACTCGTCATTCAATTCAAACAAGAATGATTCAGCAGCATTGGCAATTGCCTTTTCAACTGCGATGAACAATCTTCTAACGTTGATACTATCGAAAGCACTGTTTCCACCTAATCCTGTCTTATCACCGAATAGGACAACTCCTCTTCCTGATTGAGCCATGACTGGGTTTATATCTGCGCCGTATAACTGATCTCTCTGAGCCTTGTTAGGATTGAAAGCAAGTTTTACAACATTCTTAATTACACCTTTACGGAATCCTGCTGGACTTTCAAAAGGTTCAACTCTTGAAGCACAACCTGCGATATCACCGTTAAGTGGAGTGTATCTATATACATCGTTATATCTGTCATATCTGTATTTGTAACCGGAGTCAACTACAGAGTATGAAGAACTAGGTAAATTACCTTTGAAAGCTTTGATGTTAGAAAGAATCTTTTCTGATTTGCTTTCGTCAACAACTTTTGATTTAGGAGGCGAGATAAACGCGATTGCGTCTTTTCTGTAATCTGCGATATTTGATATTAAGTATGTTCCTACATTACCGTTATCATCTGACTTACCACCTAATACGAATGAAACATCAATTTCATTTGAATTTTTAAATAAATCGTAGCCGCTTGCTAAATCACCGAGTGTTGCTGTTGATTCTGATCTACCATCTGTTCCAACGTTTACACTTGATACTGAAGTATTACCAACTGCATCACCTACGTTAACACCCAATCTTTCATATTGAGATGTACCAAGAACGAATGTATTAGCATGGCCAACTTTAACCCAAGATGATTCTTGTTCAATCATATCGAAGTAATAGTTTGTTTTACCATTTGCTAATTTTGCTGTTGGTGTAGTAGATACGTCAGAGTACAATTCTAATACTGTTCCAGCTTCTCCTGAGATTCCACCGTCACTGTCAATAACAGCAATATGGTAGTTATTTGTAGCAGGAGCTTTGCCAAAGTTATTTGAATACGCCCATTTTCTTGTAATAGAAAGCGCGTTTAATTTTGTTTCTGGTAACAAGTACGGAGTTTCTAAAGTAAATGCGTGATTAACAGCAGTAATTAATACTGTGTTTGCTGTTTCGTCACCGTTAACATCTCTATTTGTTTTTGTTAGAGACCCAACAGTTATATCTTGGTAACCAACTGAATCGTTACCAATTGTAATTACATCTCCACTTGATACTGAAGTAATTTCGTCGTTTGGAATTATTTCAAACTCAAATGATGTATTGTTAAAAGCAATTGTTTGAACTAACGCTTGTTGCTCGGATGTTCCTGTTATTCTAGTGTTAGGTATATCTTCTGCTGCTATGTCGGCTGAGCTGTAATCTGAACCTTTAACATATGCTACTTCAAGACTGTTACCTAGAGCTCCAGGATATAATGCATCAAATGCACCAGTTTGAGTGGAGACAACATCTCCATTTGCGTCATAAGTAGTAGATCTTGACGAAGCAGTTACTGCTCCATTGTCAACACGAGCTACATACAATGCGTTAGCGTATGAAAGGTAATCTGCTGCTACAAAGAATGTTTCATAGTTATCTTTATTAGGTGTACTAAACCTGTTAACTAATTCGTTCTCTGAAGAAACAAGTACTGCTTCACCTACAGGACCCCATCTAAACACGCCAGCAATAGCTGCAGGTGGTGTTGCGATGGCAGGTACCGATGCTGATGCGTCCACCTCTCGAACAATTACGGAAGGACTTACGGAAAAAGCCATATTATTCTCCTTTAATATTATCTAATTAAATCTTTTTTACTAATTTATAGTTATCACAGTTTTATTTATAAAAGTTTCTATATCTAGAAAACTCTATCAGGTCTGTATTCAATCCATCCATGCTCATCAGGCTGTGGATCTCCTGTATCAATAAACCCGAAAGGTAACAATTCTTCATCAAGCTGTTGTTCTGTTTTTTCTTTTAATGCTGCCAATGTATTGATATCTGTTAATTCTCTAAAGAATCGTTGGTCAGATAACCATGCAAACAGTACTAAGGTCATTACCAAATCATCATTATGACCTGATTCTGCTTCGTAAGAATTTCCTCTTTTACTAAAACGTGATAACTCCTGTATTGTGTTATAATCTTGTAGTATTAACTGATTCTGTTCAATTAATAGTTTCAATATTGAACAACCTTTAGACTTTACGCTTTTTGTTGTTCGTATTCCATGATCTGATCTCTTCCCTCCAAAATTTGATACTTGCTTCCCGGCTCTCCCGTGGTTTTCAGTAAAGAGAAGATTTTCATAGCCGTAATCCATAAAGAGTATATCAGCAACTTGTTCACCAATATCGTTAATTTCAATTAACACAGCACTCTCATTGTACATCAGCCCTATTCTATATATAACGGAGGCAAAGTCTACTGGACTTATGGTGTTATCCTTAAAGACACATACTTGCTTGTAAGGCATCTCCGTCGTATCAAGTATATTAAACGCTGAGTAATCAAGACCCTTACCTCTTGATACATCAACTACCATAACATATGAGCGGTCCGTTTGTGGTGCTTCATATTGAGTTATGTTTTCCGCCTCATGTATTGGCGTAGAAGGTGCAAGTTCTTTGAGTTTGGCACCGCTTATTAGTGTACCTGAGCTACCTAAGAACTGACAACAGTATTCTTGTTCAAATTTTTCGTTATCAAAATCTAACGCTTCAAGAGTTTCCTCTTTCCATTGTTCATCTCGACCTGGGACATCGTTCCACATAACCTCAACATATTCATAACCATTTGTACCTTCTTTGGCACCTTTACATGTTTTCCAAAAATGGTTTAATCCGTTTGGTGTAGATGTCATTAATAATTTTGTAGTTTTACCAGATGAAATCGTTGGATATACTGAAGCAAAGAATTCATCAAATCCTTCAATAAACGCAACCTCATCAAGATATAGAAAAGAAATAGATTTACCACGAATGGCAGAAGAAGTAGTTGTACCTGCGTAAATTTTACAACCGTTCTCTAAAGTAATGTTACCTTTATTCCATTCCTCAATACCTTGCTGCATCCATTTAGGTAATGCTTCATAAGCTAACTGAATACGTCCTAAAACCTCTCGAGCACCGTCTCCCTTGTTTGCCAATATAGCTACGGTTTTAAATTCATTAAACAAGATGTAGTGCAATATAACTGCTACTGCAGTCGTAGTCTTTCCTGCCTGTCTTGATGTAAGGACAGCAACTCTTCTTGACTTTGTAATCTTTTGAGTGATTTCTTTTTGGTATTCATACATGTCCATTGGAACTAATCCGTGGTCAACATGTACAATTTTAATATAGTTTTCGGCGAAGTATACAGGATCTTCAGCACACTTCATATATTCCTGAAGCATCTCTGGGGTAAATTCTATCTGCTCACCAATCTTTTTAAGATGGGAGTTACCTAGATACCCTTTATCGAAATTATTCATTTCTTATCTTCGTCGCCTTTAATCATTTTAAGTAAATCGGAAGTAGACACAATTAAATTATTATTCGTAACCTGCGTTTGATTTGATACATCTTCTTCTTTTGCGTATCTTTTCTTTGTTGACATTTCAACATAATCTTTGTTTGCATCAAGTAATGTTTTCATTAAGGTAGATACAACTTCAAACGCTCGAGGAGATTCGGATTGTTTTGCGATCTCTGTCATTTCTCGAACTGCGTCATCACCAAGATTAATAATATTCTCAATGTTTGCCTTTGCCAATTCAATATCTTTTAAATTTTCAGCGGCATTCTTTTCAATAACAGCAGGTGGTGCAACTACACTTTCTTGCGGTAAATTCTTAACAGAATCTACACTTTCTACAAGTTCGACTTCTTCGTTAGTAGAAAAAGAATTGGTTGGTAGATCAGGCATCTTTTCTGGATTTAATCTATCTATTGCTTCTTGCTGCTCTTCAGCCGCTTCATCTAAAGGTCTCATATTAAGTACTTGGGCAATTTTATCATCTTTATCTTTCATAGTATTATTTATCCCTCAGCGGTCATCTTCCAATCACCGTCCTTGTTTACCCAAGCACAAGCCTTTCGTAAACCCGATGTACTGAACCTATGATCTCTTTTATTAAAGAACAATTCAATATCTCTTTTTCGGCAAATGTCTTTACCTGTAAATTCTTTATCTCTATATTCATCACCTAAGATACGAACATCAATATGATATAATTCCAAAATGTCTATAAGGTCTTGTTCAGTGTTATAAGGAATGATTTCATCAACATAACTCACTGCTTTTAATTGAGTATATCTTTCAACAATACTTTGGATTGGATGATTCTTTTCTTTAGGTCGGTCAAGTGCAGGATTCATTTGTAATCCTACCATTAAATAATCGCATTGAGATTTTGCTTCTCTCAACATTTGAACATGTCCGGAGTGGAGCAAGTCAAAGCTACTACATGTAAATCCAATTCTCATAATAATAATTCCTTCTTAACTGGGTTCAGTATCGGATGTTTGTCCTATGTAAGCCCAGTTATCGTCAAACTCAATCAAACTATAATCTATCGTTTGTGTTATATCGGAGGTTGCTACATTATTTGCTGTAGAACCTGGTTGTCCTGTTACGAATTCCTCGAAACGAGTATCCGCAGCCGTATCAGCTGCCAATCTTGTATCAACAAATTTAATAACTGCTTTATCCTTCTCAGGACCGAAGAACCATCCTTTCATTGTAAAGTTTAATGTATATAAAATACTTCTTCTTGTTGTAAAGGCATCTTCGTATAAATCTTCTGATGTCACATCACTTAATATGAGAGGGACATCTATTGCTTCTAAACCTGGTATTAAATTTACAGTACTTGTAAACTCAGGATTAAAGAATGGTAATATTTGTTCTAAACATTTAACGGCATCTTCGTTGTATTTTGCCATGATGTATAAACTGAATCCCATATTATATGGAGTTCCTGAATATACAAATCGTCTGCCACCGTTATCTACATCTACAACTTTCTTTCTTAATTTTCTTGTTGGTGAAACTTTTCTTTCTGCGTCATATGCAAAACTTGTTAACTCAAATGCCATACGAGGTAATGTCATAGCATAAGGTTGACCTGCAGTTGGTTTACCAAACGCATCTTGAGTTGCTCCACCTTGTAAAGTAGGATCTTGATCAAGCCTTGCTAAAATCTTTTGATATGGTCCGTAAGATATAGGTACTATCTGCCTCTGATCTAAAGTACCATCAGTGCTTGTTCTACGAACTTCTAATTGATTAAAATATGTACCAAATAAAGCAACATATTTACGAATCGTAGAGTTATAAAAATAATTTGCTATTGCCATTAGGTATCACTTATTGATATGTTTTCACTAAACGGATCTACTTCTGAGAAATCAATTATACCGTCTGCTTCAATTTCAAAGTCGAGGTTACTTGCGTTATCATCAGTTGCAGCAAGTACAGATAAAGTTGCATTATTAGCATCTACTTCGATGTCTGTATTATATGCAGCAAAGTAATCATCGATGTTAGAACGACCAGTATTAAATCTTTGGTTAGCATATTCAATCAATTCACATTGCATGTCATATACTTGTGTTTGTCCCATTTGATAAAATATGCTTTCATGTTCAACATATTTAATTTCAAACATCTTTTCGTTTAAAGGGAAGTAAATTAAATCACCTTCTCTAGGACGAGTAAGTTCAACAACCTCTCGAGTTACATGTCTTTCAAATGTTCTATTCGCAACTGTGAGAGTTAATGTATCTCTTATTTGTAAACCAAACTTGGATAAGAAATCACCTTCTCCTTCAAAACCTTCCATGCTTTTAACATAGGTTTCAAATTCAAAAGTTTCGTTATATTCTGGAAAATCATCTTCGTTAAAAATTACATCTCTGCCTTTAATTGCTCTACTGATGTATATAACGTCAACACCATATTGCTTGATAGATTCTATTACCAAATCATCAATTAAAGACTGCTCTTGAACTTGAGAGTAATTATTAAAGAATGTATTCGTAGCCATTACTTATCCGATATAATTATACTGAAGAGGTTGTAAATTCTCAATGGCTTCTTCTTCCATTAAGCGCCTTTCTTCTTTGGCATCAGATAGTATTTGTTCTCCGTTGAATGATACACCGCCTACAAGTTGCATACCTGTAAACTTAGTTAGGTTTGATCCCCACTGTTCTTTAATTAAAGCAGCGGCATAGTTTTGTAACCAACGATCACCCCATACATCAGAATAAGTATCTGCATCAATTACATCATATGCTTCTATAATAATGTATTCACCAACAGGCATTGAGTCAACCCCTGAATCTATATGTAATCTGTTTATGTGTTTATTGTAACGAATCATTGGTTTGCCAACAAGCATTTCTTGTAAGAATTCTAAATGCTGCATTGACATATAATAATTTGTAATGTTATATCCAGTAATATCTTCAAGATTATTTAAAACAAATTGATACTGAACATTAAAGATTCCACCACCTGTAGAAATACTTGATTGCATATTAAAGATACCTGAAATACCAAGTATTGTTGTAGGTAGTTCTATATAACCGTTATCTTTATTCTCTTGAGTAATCTGATGTTTCATATAAACAAGTTGACTTCCGTTATAATGATAATCTCTCCAGAAATCTATAGCTTCATCAAGACGGTCATCAAT
>Ga0181379_1000306_pt1 | contig 24850 bp, 7 predicted proteins | sample 2SPOviralmetaG_FD_130115 | JGI IMG/M metagenome (GOLD analysis project Ga0181379, IMG submission 130115) | Marine viral communities from the oligotrophic San Pedro Time Series (SPOT) site, San Pedro Channel, CA, USA - 2 SPOT_SRF_2009-07-10 | ecosystem: Environmental > Aquatic > Marine > Strait... | reverse complement strand
TTTTTCAAAGGTATCAGTTCTAGCGACATTAATTGCTGGCATTTTTTATTAACTCTCTAAGTAGGAATTTAATTTCAGAGACTTCATCCTTCAACATATTTATGTCGTCCAACGCGGAATTCATCTGTCGCTGCTTACGCCTAGATTCAATGGCAGAATCGCTGTAATTCAAGATGGCACCTGTGGTCTCGTCTCTAACGAGACCATCATGACCTTCAACTTTTATGTAACTCATGCGCGGAAATTAGAAAGATGCAACTGCTCTAATATCTTGTACTTTTGGTACAATAGTTGGATCAACTCCGTTCATAACAATTTTAATAGCAAACGAAGAAAATTCTGGAATATCTTCTATGCTATATGTGATATCCTGATAAGAAGATTGTTTTTCAATAACACCAGATGATGTATTTTCTGGTGTAGCAACTTCTAGTATATCTGGTTGTCCACTGCCATTAAAGTATTCCCAATCTAAATCTTCAAAGTTTTCTTGACTAGATGCTCTCTTATATTTGAAGAGAACTTTAATGTCTGAAATTTCTTTGACATTCATAGTCAAATGTACATCGATTGATGTAGCAGGACTACTAATGAATACTTCTTTAGTTACATACTTAGCAATTCCAGAACTATTCTTGGAAGTGTTTTCTGCAACAAAATCAGTTCCGTCAGTATATGCTAGGGACCCTACCTCCAAGAACAATACTTCATCGGTTGGTTGGTTTGGATAACCTATGATATCTCCAACACGGAAGATGTCACGAGATTGATTTAAACTATCTGCTTGTCTAGTGAAAGATGCACCGTCAATAATTCTGCTGGTGTAATTATCATCAATAGGTCTCGTATCATTCCTCATGATTGCTTCTTGAGTTTCAGAGTTCCAGATGATAACATTACCAAAAATAACATTATCATAATCAGTTATTGGAGTTGATGGATTTCTAGCAGTTAAAGTTTGTGCTGTATTAAAATCAAATGTAGTCTGTGATGGTACACTATCGACCTTAGTAGCAGGAGATACCTCGGTATTTTCTCTGTTCAATGCAACTTGTTCCCACTCAATTACCTCACCTTTTTGAAATAACTGAGTAGTCTTGACCTTAATATAAACTTCATTTTCATCAACTTTACAAACTTGACCAAGAGCACCAGATGTTAATCCTTTGACTTTTTGATCATTGAAGATTTCAATGCCATTGGTGTTAGCAACGGAGAAAGCATATACAGGATAGAATGTAAGGATCTGATTTCTTCTACCAAATCTGTTTTCTTTACCAGATGCATTCTCAATTCTATTGGTGATAGTTTTAACACTAGTAGTAGATAGATCAATTACTGGAGACAAGTATGAGACACTTGATGATAAATCCATCTTGTAAGTAAGTGATCTACTTACATCATTTTGAATTTCATTGATCTTGGAAGCGATGAACTTCTGATTAGTAAAGTAATGTGGTTCATTAAGGAAAGTTTTTTCATATTCTTTTTCTGAATATGAAGTATAGTTCGTTGTAGAAGAATCTACAGGAACTACATTTAGTGTTTGGACTGATGTATCAATCTTAGTTTGTGTGAATGACAAGTATTGAACTTGTGGATATAGAACTTCAAACTTTCTATTGTATGAAGAATATACGACATTTCCACCACCAACAGAATTAAGAGCAGAAGGAATATTAGAAGTAATATTGTATCCGTCTACACCAGAGTTGGAAACTCTAAACAGACTGTTATTCAATACATCAGAAGTAATTCCTCCTGTTGCTGCAGCAGATTTATAGAATACATATGATTTTCCAGTATCTTCAAAACCATTGTCGCGATGATTGACTTTAATAATTTTATTGTTGTTCTTGTAGAGAAGAGCATCTGCATTTGAGTTTGAAGAACCGTCTGTCTCAAATGGGTTATTATTGAGAAGCTCGTAACCAAGATCTTCGTTCGTAAGAAGAAGTTCGCAAGGTCTAGAAATATCAAATTCTGCTCTATAAAGAGTAAACTTGATATCTTCAAAGATGTCTTCAGTCCAGTTGTCAATATTTTGTGATCTGTATACAGAACCTAGGGATGGTTGTGTTGTAATAATTGTGCTTGTAGAAGCATCAATTTCTCCAAGTCTGGAAGCCCACATTTCATAGTCAACAGAATCTGTCTCCACCGTAATTGCGTATTCTGTATCATTCTGAAGATATACGGGATAATCAAATTTGAATAATGTTGGAACGGTAGACTGAGTAATTCCTTCTTGATCAACAGCAACACCCATTCTAACTGCTGGTGTATCAATTTCAACTACGGTTTCAATAACAGCACCTGCTGCACCGTTACCAATTCCTTTGATAACTACAGATGGTGCTTCAGTGTAACCAAATCCAGATAGTTGAATTTCTGAATTATAAATTTGACCATTTGAAACATCAACACTAGCAGTAGCAACAGAACCACCTGGCAACTGAGGACTTTCAATAGTTAAGATTGCACTATCGTAATTTAGACCAGGGTTTAGGATCTTAACCTTAGAAACTCTTCCACTATCTTTAGCGATGGTTACCTGACCAGATCTTCCTTCTGTATTGTTAGCAACGATAACTGAAGGAATAGAAAGGTTCTCATTTGGAATAAATGATCTACCGTTATTGTTATCAAGAACCATTGTATATACTTGCTCATTGGTAAGTAAGTATCTTCCAGTAGAAGATGCAGTCAACTCGATACCATTCTTATCAATAATTTTTGCAATAGGACCAGTAGCAGCAGAAGATGAACCAGTTACAACTTCTCCTTTAGTTACATATACATTTGAGTTTGTAAAGAATTTGATGAATGAGAATGGTGATAAAACTTTTTCCGATCCAGGAACAATATTTTTACCAGGTTTATCAGAATCTACATTTGTTAAGTATACCTTAACTGGAATTGTAGAACTCTTCGTATTGAAGAACAAATCAATACCAGTTGCAAACATGCCACCTTCATAGTTTTCAACCTTAAAGGTTTGTGCTAATGGGTTAGGTCTGATTGGATTGTCAGTATTACTATCAATAAACTGAACACCTTCATTTGCTTTAAAGAATGCTGGTTTTGTGGAAATAATACTTACTGGGTTCTCTGGAAGAATACCAGTTGCATAGTACTTAACTTCAGCATAAGTATCTACATTCAGTTTATCTTCATCGGTAGAACTAGATGTAAATCTAAAAGTTTTGATACCAGTTGGAACACTAAAAGATTCGGATGATGTATCATAATCTACAGTATCAACATCTCCTGTCCAAGAAGCATTCTTATTTGGAGCATAACCTGCAGGAAGAAGGATGATACCACTAGCATCACCATTATCATCTGTGGTTACTACACCATTGAAAGCTGATAGTGAATTACCAGCTATACCAGTAAACCTTTGATCGGGTACAACCCAACGATTAACATTTCTTCCTTCTAAGAAGACAGAAAGTGTAGTATTAGGCTTAAGTCTTCTTACAACAAACTTAATTGGTTGGGATCTAGCAAAAAATTGTAAAGACGTGGATACAGAATTTCCTCTTACAATCTTTTTCTGTACCCCTTTACCAACTTCATTGTTTTGTGGACTTACATTAGATGAACTCGAAACAGATGCAGCTGCAACTGTTGATGCAATTACTTCTGAGTTAGTCTCACCCAAAGCATTGATTGTTGTGAAACTTGGAGAAGCACCTACCCAGTTTGTAATGAATGAATTATAGAAACTAGAGAAACTTTCTTTAGTATCTGTCTTTGCTAAGAAAATTTTATAAAGATCAGTATTAGTATCTACAACAATTGGTTCTTCTGATTGATCATACCACTGGTCAATGCTTGGAGTAATAGAAGCATCGCCAACATACTGCAGAACAACGAATGGATTTGGATTTAGCGTCTTAGATGCAAAATCATTTCCGATAACTTTTAGATCACTGTATGGAAGTGTGATAACATCACCAGATTTCTTATATCCAGAAACAACTCTCTGATCTTCTCTTTCATTAATTTCTACAAGTCTGAAAGAATCTTCTTTTGATTGTGGACGAAGAACAGATTGTTGTGCATCAACAGCACATTGATAATCCAGAGATTGTAAGTTGCCAGTTCTATGAGCTTCAAAATTATCTACAATAAATCCACTTTTAAATCTATCAAATCCAACACTATCTTTAACTTGCATATTAAGAGCTTGCTGCTCAAGAATGCTTAATGTAGTGTAATACTCAAGACGCTCAATACGCTTCTCTAGTTTGCCAATATCGCGCATTGTATAACGACGGTTGTCAACTGGAGTAATTCTTACATCCTTACTTGTCTGTGTATATGCAGGGATATATGCATAGAACAGAGGGATAGCATCATCAACTGGATCTGGTTTTGTTGGATTGAGAGATGAGTTACCTTCCTTAACTAAGAACTGTCCTTTTTTATTCAAGAATACGCCATCAATTCTATCAAGATATTCTACTTGACTGAATGAGAATGTATATTCCAAGTTAGTATCTGGAGCAGGAGAAGATGCAACAATTGCACCTTGACCAGAGAAAGATCCTCTAGTATCAGATAACAATGATATATCCTGGAAACCAGAGATAATTGCTTTACTGTCAACTTTAGGTCTAAAGTCGAGTACATTCTTAAGATTAACAACGCCATGAACAGCGGAGTTGAATGTTGGAATTTGATCTTCTGTAATTCCAGATTCATGAATATAACTATCAATTACACAGAAGTCTCCTGCACTGTGCTCAAAGTAATCAAAAGCAACTACAAGTTGTCCTGTGGTTTGATTAAAACCTGGTTTCAATACTAATCTAGATACGTCATATAGAGTATCTCTCTGACCATTATCGAATGTGAACCTGTCAGTTACATCTGTACCGTTTACAAGATTTCCATCTCTATCTACAGTTGGTGGCGCAACAGTCGAACCCTCATAAACATACTTAAGTTTGTATGCATCGGAATATGTTAATACTTCTACAACATCATTATCATAGTCAGTTCCACGTAAAGGAATTACTCTGTCGCCACTAGTTTCAATAATAATTCTTTTGGAAATAGCAGTCTTAAGTCTTGGTTTTGCATCATTGACCTCCAAAGTAGCAGACAACTTAAGTTTTGGATATGTTCCATTTTCTGGAATAGTTCCAAAATATGTTGACGGCAATTGAAGTTCGATGCTACCAGCAGTCAATCCACTTGCAGTATCTGTAGCAGAACTTGTTACTACATTATCAGGGTTAATATAGACAACATCTCCTTTTTGTAGGAGAGAAGAATCGCCAGGATCAAGCACAGTTATGACAGAGTTTTCCTCTGTGAATGTTACAAACCTCTGAGTTCCGAATGGTAACTGAGCCGCAAAAGTAATAATACCACCACCAGTAGATGCAGTAGTAATAAAGTCTCTACGAATATAGAACTTAATGTTACTATTTTCTTGAGTATCAACAATCTTACTGACTTGCTTACTTCCCGTTGGGAAAATTAGAGATCCTTTATTTGAATTTTTTACTCTAGGGCGTAGACGGATAATACTAGTATTAACAACTTCTCCCGGAAGATTTGTATCTAAATAAACTCTTGATTTAAATACACCCTCTGGTTTTGTAGCATATTGAACCGTAGAACGAATAAGAGTATTATCAGTATCAACAAACTGAACAATATCGCCTTGCTGCAATAGAACACTGGCATCTCCACTGAAACTTGTGTTTTCAATGAAATCAGTATTAGCAGTTCCAATAAATGTGAAGTCTGTTACTGGAACGATTTCTGCTTCTGCAGTGTCATTGACAACAGCGTCTGCTGTAAATACGTTATTGCCACCAGAACCATAAGCAGCACCAAATGATTTTACATTTGAAGGAGTATATGTAGTAACTGCATTTCTTGTCAATACAGGAAGAATAGCAGCTCCAACTGTTGGAGTAGCTCCACCTTCTGCTTGCTTAACAGTAACAGCGGGTGGTTGTGAATACTCAGTAGTGTTTAAAGAATTTCTATTACGAATGTTAATTCTTACAATACCAGATGTTCCTTCAAAAGCAGCTTCTACTTTTGCTTGATCAAATTCAACACCATTGATGATTAAAGTAGAACCATCTTCGTATCCATTACCTTTGTTTTGTACAATAAAATGTGAAATTGTATTGTTTTTTCTGATACGAGCAGTGTTGTCGTCTTCATCTCTGATTGATTCACCAGACTGGAACCTACCAGAAATTGTTTTAATAAACAGATCTGTTCCAAATGAATATACACCACTTGCGCCACCTTCGACGACGCCATATGCTCCACTGGTTAAACCAAAGATATATTTGCCAATTGCAAATGCACCAGTTTGTACATCATACTCTTCAAGTTTAATTCTAGTAAAGAACTGAGGATCAAAGTAAGATAGTCCAAACATCGCATTGTAGCGATCACTTCCGTCTTGGTTTCTTCCTCTAGATAGAACAATGTCTGCGTCTGAATTAAACCCACTACCTCTTTTCTTAAGAAAGAAGTTGTTTGGTTTTACTCTACCAACTAGGGGAGTGATGACATCTTTATAGTCAATGATTTCTCCATAAGCATCTGTCTGTGCTTTTGCAGCACCATCAGTTATGTAAAATCTTCTTCTTCTGACACTATTTGGTGTGCCAGTTGAGTTTGGTTCTCCCAAATCATAATCAACCATTCTCATTAGGTCATCTTTGGCACCCATGAGAGTGACCTCTAAGTATTTCTTATCGGGGTCAGCTGAAATTAAAGGTTTGGATACCTTAGCATATGATAAAACTTTAAATGAGGATGTACTTACTGCACCACCATCAGTATCTCTTTGCTTGACAAAGAATAATTGTGAAATTATGGTTTCCCAGTTAGTTGCAGTTAATTCAGAAAGAGGTTTAACAGCACTAATAACATCAAGAGTAACAGTCTTTAAAGCATCATCTGAAGTGAAAAACTTACCTCTTCTGTCACTAGTTTGTTTTGCATCAGTTACCAGTTCTCCATCACTATATCCAATAGATCCATCATTGAATGTTTGATATAGATTAATATTTGGAAAAGCAGTTAGTTCAGCACCTTCTTTGTTTAGAGGAAAACTACCATACAAGTTTGTGATAGTGAACGTTGGCAATCCTCTAATCTTAAGAGTTTTATTATCGCTCTTAAGATTTTCTCTTGCCTTGCTAATTTCTAGGTACTTTGTCTCTTTATTAACAATTTCATAACCCCTGATATATGCCTTACCAGGACCTACGCTCACAACCATCTTTCTAGTAGCTTCAACGGCACTTAAACCATTGTACATACCAAAGTCATCTAACCCGTATAGACCCCTGTTACCGTCTTTCTGAGCGTACTCTCTGACATCGATAGCAAAGTCTTCGACGATGTAATCTCCACTCTCGTCAAAGGTTCTTCTTGCTAAAGTCTGCTCTAGTAAGTTGTAATCAGTTGGACTTACTTTCTTTTGGATAGATCCTTTAAAGACAGTAATTAATTGGATAAAATTCCTATCTGTGGACTGCCCAAAATCGAACCTCTTAAGTTCTAAGGAAATTTTTAATCTATGAGCGCCAGGAGCAGTGTAGTTAGAACTACCAATTGAATTATCATAAAGAGTAGAATCCTGTTCTGGAGTGATGATATCTTCTTTAATAGTAAATCCAACTTTTGCAGATGGTCTATTATAATAGTCATCAATTACAAGAAGACTAGTTTCGTTTTTTACAAAGAAACCATTTACAAAATAAATACCTTCTTCTACTTTTACAGCAGAAGCATATCCCATTGCAGGGCTCTCTAGAGAACGTGTCTCTCCATTGTCTGGATTTCTAATAAGAATACTTGTAGGAAGAACACTACCATCAGTTCCAACGACAAGCAATGGAGTATTAACACCATCAATTACTTCTATAGTTTCACCCTGTCTGAAAGTAGTTTCAGTATTAGAATCACCACTGTTTAAGTAGTTAACATATAATGTATCTGCAGATGCTTCAGTTGCTAGTTTAGTTTTTAGGATTGTTGCAGTAACACCAGAACTGAGACCACGAATTTGTCTGTTGATTAACTGCGTAATATCATATTTTTTGTATACAATATCATCTCCTTCTGAAACCGCAACTTCGGATACAGATGAAAGTTTTACAAAGTCCAACTTAGTATTAAGACCAACTTCACCTGGGATAACTAAGTCTCCTTGTTTGAAGACATATTTACCAAAGCTTTCTACTTGGTTCTGTAAAATAGACTGAAGTTGAGTTAATTCTCTACCTTGGATAGAATATCCTGGTCTAAAAAGAATTTTATAAAAATTCTTATTGGCGTCAAAATCCTCGTAGTAAGGAAAAACGTTAAGGTTAGTCTTTTGTGGCATGGTCTCCGCCAAATACTAGCATTCTTTGTCCTTAGTATTTATAGAGATAAAAAAAATCCCCCGAGGTATCTCAGGGGATTTAAGGTTATTTATCTGTGATCAGAATTCGATGACTAGTTTGATGTCTTCAATCTGGTCAGGAGCACGAGTGATCAGACGACGGTTCTCAATGTAGATAACGTCACCAGAGTTGTTCTCGATCTCAGGGTTGGCAATACCAGTTGCGCTACCAGCATCGGTTCCAGGGAACTCAACACCTAATAGAGGACCAAAGTAGTCAATGTCAACGTTACCCGAAGCAGCGGAAAGTTCGCCAGAGACAGCATTGACAGCGTTGCTTTCAAATGCTCTTACAACACCTTGATCGGTATGTGCATCAGTAGTCTGGATATACTTAAGAACACCAGCAGTTGTGGATCCGTCGTCTAGTGTCCAGGAAACAACGGTTCCTTTTGCAGTACCACCAGTTACGGTCTGAGTAATTACTTCATCAGGGATGAAGTCTGCAGTAGCACTATCAACTTTGAGAGCTCTTAGGTTAGTTGCTGTGTCGTCAACTAGGAAAGAAGAACCACCCCAGACCTTAGGATCGCGGATAATACCGATACGACGGAAGTCGTTATCAACAGGGAAGTCACCCGAACCTTCGTCATAGGTTAGGCGGATGTTGGTCATTACACGCTTGCCGTTAAGCTCAGTTTCGTGATCTGCACCGTGACCACCCTGAGGAGGAAGTACAATTTCTAGAGCACCAGTAGCAGTTCCACCAACAGAAGAAGTTGTAGAAAGTGCTTGCTCCTCATAAACGTTACCGTTAATTAGGAGAATGTTAGCATAGGTGTAACCCGATCCACGAGCAACAACACTAGCACCAGTGATTTCACCAGTGGTTCCATCAGTAGTGAATTCGACAACACCACCAGAACCATCACCTAGAATTGGTGTGTATAGAGTTTCACCTGCAGGGAAGTTCGCACCTGGATCTTCGATTAGAACAACGTCAGCTGCACCAGCAACTGCGGCAGCAGTAACAGCAGGACGACCTGATGCTGTATCGCTAGGAAGAGCGATTGGCATGAAGTCCGAAGAGAGGAACTTGAGAACGTCATTCGTCTCAATCTTATACATAAACTTCCAGATGTAACCAGCACCAGTAGTTTCAGTATAGATACCAGTGGATGAGTTGTAGTTAGCACCTGCTCTGGTAGGTTGCTCACTTACGTTCTGACCAGAAAGGTTAGATGGGTTCTCACCGTTATAAAGACACTTGAATACTTCGTAATCAGAGTTCATTACATAGAACTTAGCGTCAGCGATGCTTTCAGCACTAGTAGCAGCAGCCTTACCAATACGACCCGAAGTTGCTAGGGTTTCCGAATAATCGGGCTTCCACATATCAAACTTAGGATTGACACTGAAGTCGTAGTTATAACGACGAATTACAGTTCTTGCCTGAGTATCATAGATACGTTTTGCTGCAATAATTTCATCATATAGTGCTCTCTTCTCCGTGAGGTTGTCGAGAGGGAAAGGAGGAATTTCTTCTGTAGCGTAGCGGTATACCCCAGTTTTAGCAGTGACACCAGTTCCGCTAGCTCCCCCGTCAGCAGTTTCAATTAGAGTGGATCCAGCAGTAGAAGTAGATCCAACACCGTTGGCACCAAAAATATCAGTCAGGAGGAGGGCACTATCATATACTGCGGCGATGGTTCCACGGAATGTGTTATATGTTCCAGCATATACTTCGTTACCTACCGTAAAGTTTCCGCCACTAGCGGAGTAAATCTCTAAGTAAGATTTCCAAGGTTGTGGGCGACCCACGAAGAAGTACATTCTTGTACGTTCGTCACTCTGGTCAGGATTAACAGTTGGTCCTTCCGAAAGTGATTCTAGAAATTGTTTCGCATTAAAAATGCGAAATTTATCTGAGATAATTGCAGCCATGAGTTTTTCCTTTCCGATATTGGGGGGGTAAGTGTGCCAAGGTTATTTATATTTATACGACTTATTTATTAAGTCGTATACGGAATCAATTCTTCTGTAGCGTTAATGGAATTTGGTCCATTATAAAGAGTGCAACCAGTAAATTCAGTTGTCGTCTTACCAGTATATTGGATCACTGTTCCACCACTGGTAAATAAGTATCCTTCATCTGGGAAGTATGTTGTATCTTGTACAACAATCGAACCACCAATAGTTCCAGTAGAAGAACTGATAGCAACTGGATTTTGGATAGATGGTGGAACAAGGCGGAAATACTTGCCAGATAGAGTGTAACTTGAATCTGCTCTTTCTTCAAAGTCTCTAATTGTTAGAGATGCATAGTAGAAGTCAACTTCTTGGAGTGATAATCCAGAAACTTTTGAAGTACCGTCATCGAAGATACCGTTGAAGTGACTGATAGTGTGTCCTACATTTGTTTTTTCATAAGTTCCAAAGTATCCAGTATCAGATCCAGTTGACTGATTTTCAACTATGATAACAGTAGAATTACGTTTGGTTACACTATATGTAGGAGGTCCAACAATATCAACAAAACCATTATTTCTGGTATTTATTGGATCGTCAATTAGTACACTCTCGACATATCCATCAATTACACCAGATGGTGGAGTGAATAGAAGAACCTCAAGTTGGTTCTTCTTCATATTAAACTCAGAGTGTACCGTCTGGATTTCTACATCAATTGATGAAGAAACTGAAGTTTTTTGAGTAGAAACTACAACAGGTTCCTTCTTAACTTCTGCCTTGAGTTCACTTGCATGTGAGATGAAGGATACTGCCTGTGAAACTGGGTCGATCTTGACACCAACATTAGTTTCAGTAACCTCAAAGTTAAATGTGATAATACCATCAAATCCTTCAAATCTATCTCTTTCAAACTTAATGAATGTCTCTTTATGCTCAAACGTAGAGAATGCTGTAACCTCTGGTTCTGGTTGAACCATAGATTGCGCTTCAGTCTCAAATGTAACAAAAGAAGTTGTAGTAACAGTTGGTTTAACTGTGACATCTAGGATTGTCTGAGTTACCTCAAGCGTATTTGCTGTCAGTAGTTTCTTAACTTCACCAAGTACAGTAGTCTCCTTATGGAAGATTTCACCAATTGTACCAATACTTTCGGCAGGTTTGAGGGTAACAGCTTCAGTAAATGTATTGAATGTCTGATATGTAGAAACAACAGATGGGTTAACCTTGACATCTAGAATTGTTAATGTTACCTCAAATGTATTAGCTGTTAATAACTTTTGAAGTTCACCTTTAATAGTTGTTTCTTCATGCTCAATGTAATCTACAGAGAAGACACTCTCATAAGGAATTACAGATATAGCCTCAGTTCTAATAGTAGACGAAGAAGCAACCTCAGTGAGTACAGCAGGATGAATTCTTGCACTTAGAACAGTTACAACGGGTTCTGTATCTACTAGTAATTCACGCTGAACATCTGTCTCAACTACAGAAACAGTCTCATCAGACATTTCAATTGCTCTAGCACGAAGTTCGTACTTAGTATCATTCTTAAATATTACTTCGCTGATCGATACAAGATCAATACCAATTTGTAGTTCTGCTGTAATATTTCTACGAGTTGTTTCACTCATAGTTACAGATACATCTTCAAATCTTCTGGTATTGGTCTGTTCACTACCACCAACTTCAGAAACTGCCTTGAGTGATGTTACATCTGCTACAGACTGTACAGTTACTACACCAGCAATAGCAGTGCCGACAATCAACTCTACAGGTAGTTGTCTGATAAATGTTCCTGCTGGCCAGAACTTCGCAGTAGTTCCTTTCTCACCACGGCGGAGTTTCATGAAACGATCACCAAGTTTGAGATAATACTTGATAATCTCGTCACCAACCATGATCTCACCAGTTCTGGAGAACTGTGATGTATCTGGAATGTAAACCACGTTGTCGGTTGGATCTAGATCAATATCCAAGTATGCTCCAGGAGCAAACTGACTGACATCACTAATTTGAGCGTTGTTAATTACATTTGTTACAGTGTTTGTAACCTGAACACTATCATAATGTGCCCTTCTGAGGGTAGAAGTAGATAAGATATCAACAATATCACCTGCAGGAGTAGCAAGAGAGATGCTAATCTCAGTATTTTGATGACGAAGATCAAACGCTTCAACTATAATGTTCTCGTTACGCTTCTGTAAGATCTCATCTAATCCACCACTTAAACTATTACCAACGTTTCTTCCTAAACCATGTAGTTGAATGATCGCTGTAATCTTTTGATTTGTTGTTGGATCATGTTCAATTGGACTTCTAAACAGAATAGAAGTAAAGGTGTTAATTCCAGGACGCTGATTACCAAGTACAGAAACGGTAGAAATTACATTTAGAGAAGGGTTTAGTAATTTCTGAACACCAATATCTACTCTAGAAACTGCAATATCTCGCTCAGTGTAAACAACATATCTTCTGGCAACAACAACATCTGGTGCTACTGAGTATCCAGAACCACCATCAATAAGATCAACACTAAGAACTTGACCTTTACTTACAATTACAACAGCTCTTGCTCCACCACCGCTTCCATTTTTTGGAATGAAGTGTAATACAGGGGGAGTATAATATTGATAAGCAGTTGGTTGCGTAATAGGATCATAACTACGTTGGTTCCAAGTTAAATCTACAACGATACCATTTTCAATAGTTGCTACTACAGATAAACCTTCACCTCTAGTGATACCGTTGTAATTATCAATTTCTACAGTGCCGTATACAACATCAGACGAGTTGCTGTTCAGTCTTTCATCTTTACTTCTTGCCTTTGTTGGCAAATCTTTAATTCGTCTGAACTTATCTTCACCATCAACTTTGATAACATCGCCAGTTGCAAGATTTACAAACGGTGTTTTATAATCAAATCTTCTACGAGTTCCATACCACAACTGGTCATTACCACTCATCAAGATCTTACCATCTGCATCTAGTTCATAATCCAACGTTGCGTTAGTAAAAGAAACGTCTATTGTTGAACTATAATCTCCCTTTACAGTAAATGTAAATGGTCTATCTGTCAATACTTCTGCTTTATTGCCAAACAGTAAGAATTGACAATTATTTCCATTAATACTACTATCATAAATTTGACCTAAGAAATTGTAAAATCCATTATCTCGAATTTGATATATTTGTAAAGGAAGTCCTCTGCTATTCTCTCTCCATACTCCAGTCATAAATTCACTTAAACCACCAGTAGCAGTAAATTTTAGAGTAGACTTGGCAAATAATCTTCCTTTTTCATAATCAAATATTCTTAAAATCTGTCCAATATCTCTACCGTAAACATATCTCATGTCTACTTTCATTTGAGTAGTGATTGGGAAAGTAAATGAAATACTTGGACCAGAGACACTATATGATTTTACAGGTTGCTGCAAAACACCGTCAATAAAGACCAGTAAGAAATCTGGATCATCAATTGGTTGCACAGTTAGATCTTCTAGATCTAAAATTAAGAAAGGACCTTTTCTCTTGTTATTAATAAGAGCAGCATCGAGAGTAAGTCTCTTATAGTTTCCTATACCATGACCATTGACTTTCTCGACATTAGTTGGTTCCCCGAGAGTTTTAGCACCAAGATCTTGATCCCAAATTGGTGCTGTGTCAAATACAATTTGGTTTGGATTAGTTTCTCTATTAATATAGTAAGCATCTTGTCCAGGATAGTTTGGAGTAAACTTAGTTTGCTGAAGAACAGCGTTAACAGTTAATAGAATGTTTTCATCTTTTTCTGTGATTACAGGATCACCATTTTCCCAATAAAGATCAAATACTTTTTCTTCGCCGTTAATAAAATCGGGTTTTGAAACATCAACAGTTCTTTCAAAAATTACATCCGTTAGGTTATCGTATAAATTTTCCAGCGCAGATATTACATCATTGCACTCATTATTTGGTAACTCTGGATCTGCGATAATTGCATAATTAGAGTATGTTTTAGTTGGTGTCCAATTTCCTGATTTGTTCTCATTTACTGCAGTAGGAATAATACTACCAGGACCATTGTCAATAATATCTTTGACAATAGTGACCATATTATTGATAGCACTTTCTACTTCGATACAGTATGGGAATTGACTATCTACGGCAACATCATTATCGACTACAGGAGCAGGTGAAGTTCCGTAAGTTGCACTTGGGAGGGTGTTTTTCATTGCTTTGACAGCAAGATCTCCAACTAAATCCCAAGCATAATCAGCAGCTTCTTGCTCTAATGCAGTCTTGAGATACGTTAGATCCTCTCCGTAAGGATATAATCCTTGTGTATAGTATAGTTGTCCAAATTTAACAACTCTCTCGTTACCACCAAACTTGAGGTGGTGTACCATAGCATCAACCAAATAACCAATGTCCCTAAAGCATTTCTCTTGAGAAACGTTACCAGATGCTAGAGCAGGGTAGTTGTCCCAAGTGAAATTACTAACTTCACTTTGGATATATGTTTTGTTTGTTTCAATTAGATTTGCAGCATCATAAAATGTGCCGTTGTTTATACCACTTAAGTAGAATGTTGCTTCTGTTGTTCCAGCAAAAGATAGTGGTACTGTAAATGTATCGCCAGGAGTAACAGCAAATTGATTTCCTGGTTCAACAACACCAATGCTCGTGGGAATTGTTGTCTGAGTTCCGTTGGTTTCGCCACTTAAACTGGTATTTCCAAATGTAGCACCACCAGCACCACCTGAGTTTACGAACGGAGCTCTGGAAACTTTGATAGTAGTTCTATCAATAATTTCTGTAATTTTAGTTCCATCAGGGAAAGATCTACCAGAACTGATGTGCATACCGATAACTAGATCATTGGTATTGGAAACAGTTACCGTAGTTGATCCTGTAATATATGATACCGTTTGAGTTGTATCCCAATTTCTAATAGCGAGATTTGATAACTTGGATGCATATTTAAAAATCTCAAGTGATGCTGCTTTGTTTCTAGAAATATACTGAAGTTCTGCTAAAGCAATTCCATAATTGGTGGTTTTAGTGTTACCACCAAATCTTAGATCATGGTCAAACGATTGAGCAACATAACGAACGGCTTCTTGATAATCATCAAGTTTTGTGCTCCAATCTAAATCTGGATACTTTTCTCTACCATATCCAACAGATTCATTAACAATGAATTCAATATTTCTGTCAATCTGGTTTGCAGCATCAATCCACCTTCCGTTACGTTGGAAGATATTTCTAATTTTTCTAAAGAACCTATCGTTATACTGACTATCTTTAAATGCAATGTATCTTATAGTAGCAGTTACACCCAAATACTCAGACAGAGCAGTTTGATTAGCTCCAGTCAGTTTTTTATACGTTCCCAATGGAGGTACTGAGAAAATAATTTTATCTTGATTTACAGTATAAGCAACTCCAGGTTCCTGTAAGATACCATCTAGACTGACAATTAAATTTTCTGAACTATATGGAGTAAATGGTTGATCTCTATTATCTCTCAATTGGAAAGTGGTATCACCTAAAATTCCAACATTATCATTGGAATTTAAGACATCTTCTGCAGCAATGCCAGTAAATGGATTTTTCGTCCACCATGGTTTGGGAAGAAATGGTGCTGGTGGATTAGTAACGCTGTCATAGTAACCAGGAGTTGTGTTGTAAACTCTGACATCAAACGAACTCATCTCCGTAAAGTTAAATTCAGAAGATGCAGCAGATCCACTAGTTTTACGAATTCTAGTATTTTCTGTTTTAACAATAGTATTTGTAATAACACGCTTTCTGTGTTCTACAGTAATTTTGTTCTTGTCTGGATCCCATAGTTCAATTGTTGAGAATGATGATGACTTGTTCTTCTTGCCATCTGGCATTGTGATTGAACTATCAGTCTCAACATCAACGTGACCAAACAGTTTAAATCCAGCAGGGTGAGTGGTGGATTTAATTAAGTCTCTCCACTGTTGAATAGATGTCTTTGACTTGACAACATACGAATAATCTTGATAGAAGAAACTATCAGTTAGTCTTTGGTTTTGTGTACTAACTCTACCTCTATCAGAAGTATAATATCCAATGTTATCATAGAAACTACTAATTTCTGTATTAAACTCTGTTACAAAGACTGACTTAACAACAGCAAAAGATTGAGAGACTAAACCGTCAAGTTTAACACCCTCTCTAACAATTCCACGAACTTGTTCTAGTTTGATTAGATTTGATCCTGGAGTAATCTCTGAGATAACCGCTCTAAGAACAATTTCACCATTAATTTTCTGTACTACCTTCTCACCTTCGATAAATTTTTTCTGAGATCTATTTGATGTTGAGATAGTGTACTTGGAAGTAACGCTAGATGCTACGGTATTATCTAAATGATATGCTCCACCATTGTCTTGAATTGATACACTTGAAGGAACACCAATGTCGTTACTTTCAACAAATAAATTAACGTCACTTTCGATAATTTCAATTGTAGGTGCCTTAGTATATCCCCTACCCGCACTAATAATATTAATAGCAAATAGACTTCCATCATCTCTGGTCGTTACTTGCAAATTAGCACCAGTTCCATTACCAGAAACTAACGCAATTGGTTTTGAATAATTTAGACCAAATGTGTCAATACGAACTCCAGTAATAATATTTGCCAAATCATCAAATAAAATAGTCGCTTCAGCTTTAAATGGTGCTGATGGATTTGCACCAAGAATGATTGGTGGTTTCTTATAATTGTTTCCTAGATTAATTACACCAATAGAATTAATATTTCCAACAGCAAACTGTCCAGAGGTTGTATATGAAATAGTACCCGAACCATCAAATATTGGTGTGGAAGTTACATCATAGACAAATCTGTTTCTAGTAACATAAGTTACTGTTTTTTCTCCTTGTAATGGATCATTGATTATAGACAGATATTGCCTCTCTGCATCTACAACTCCATTTTTATCAAAGTAATAGAAATTTGTATAACTTGTTCCTACTTTTTCTGAATAGTTATTGTTAGCAGTTCTAGGACCAAAACCAAACTTTACGTCACTGAAAGAACCTAAGTTTCCGGGAAGGATATCAGAATCGTTTTTTTCTAAGGTCAATAGAGAATAACCTGTACTTGGACTTAACTCAAAGAAAGTTCCTACTAGTGATGGGTGTGAAGTATCAAAAATGTACTTGTAAAATTCTTGAATTTTGATATTTGGATTGGTGACGAAAGTTACATCGTCTTCAGAAAATTCATACTTGTAAATAGGATCAGAAGCTGTTGCTACTGTTACAAGTCTTTTTGGATTGCCAGGATCAAAAAATCTTTGTCCAGTAGTTAGAACTGATGCATTTTGTGGGGTGGCAGAATAATTATACTCAATTAAAGCATTCTGTGTCTCAAGATCATACGAATTAATAAATCCAGATCCTGCGTTTCCAGGAGAGATCTCGTAGTTTGGTGTAAAGTGATATCTTGGTTTGTAGAGAGATACACTTTCACCATCAAAGTGGTCAATGTCTGATGATCCTTCCTGTGCTCTTTCTACTAGTAAAGCATTTCCACTAATGTCTGTAATCTTGACAACTTCTTCGCCAATCTGAATTAAGTCGTTATCAACAAATCCATCACTATTATCTACATTCAATACCACCTCACCTTTAGCAAAACCAACGTGAGCAATATAAACAATAAGTCTCTGTGTACTTGCTATGGCATCATTACCCTGAGATCTTACTAAGCTCTCATCATCAACACCTAAGTACTCTCCTCTCTTATACCCTGATCCTTTATCTGTAATAGTGATGAGATTTACAATACCATCAGCAGAAACACGAATTGTTGCTTTTGCACCAGTTCCCGATCCACCAGTTAAAGCAACATTTGTATAGTTATCTTCAGTGTAGAAAGCACCACCATTTAAGATATTAAATCTTCCAATACCCGTATCTGTTATTGATGTGTTTTCACTTGGTGTAATAAATGTTACATTTTGGAATAGTCTCTTTCTCAGATAGTAAGTCTTGGTCTTAAGAGCATCGTCTGGATTGACATCAATAGTTACTCTATCACCAATACCCAATCCGTGATTATCGGTAGTTTCTATTAAAGCAACACTCTGGTTAACATCAAATGGATTGAGATTATCACTTAAAGAAGTGAATACGACAATTCTAGATCCTACAGTGTTAAAGAGATCATCAGACCTTAAAGTATAAGTATCATCAATAATCCAAGTACCAGTGAGGACTTTAATTAAAACAGAGTTTTGTCTGCTAGTTCCTTCTAGAACCTCACCTGTTGCAACTGGGTCATTAATGCCATCTGTGAGACTGATAGTAGCACCTTTAGTGTATGTGCTATCTTGATCCAAAAATAAAGTAAAGGTTTTAATATCGGCAGAGAATGTTCCCGTATTGTCAAATGTTCCAACAACGTTCTTAAGAACAATTAAATTGTCATTTTGTACAGTACCAACAATTTGACCAGATGCATTAGAAGATGGTTGTCTTAGAAAATCATCTTCAAATAAGTATGCACTTTGAATTGTTGTAAGTTTTACTACCTTATCTTCTTTTGATTGTAGATATGAGACTGGTTTTCCCTCAACAGAAGCAACAATTGCTTCAGCGTCAAATCCTTCTGTTTCATCATTGTTGAAGAAAATTTTAGAGTTAACTGAAAAATTTGGAGAAGACTTATCTACTTGAACACCTTGTACAGTTCCTGCTTTTACAGTGTCAACGGTTGCAAGTAATCCTTCTCCATTTCCCTGCATACCAGGAGTGAACAACCTCTTGGAGTTCTTGGGAACATCGTCTTGAGTAATGTTGGAATTGTAGTTGCTATCTACAGGAAGAGAGTAGAAGTTATCTCCAACTGTATATGGGAAGGAAGGATTGAGAGACGCATCAATTGTTACAAAATATGCATATGTTCCTTCGGGATAGTCTGGAGTAATACAAAATCTGCCATTATTCTCATCTAGAGAACCAGATCTATGCTCGTATTGATAGTCTTGAGTAAATAATCCAATTGGATATTCTGTTACAGACGGACCACCTTGACGATTATCCTTAATCGCATAACTGGTGGTCATTCTAGCGATAGCAGATAAAGGGTCAGTAGGATTACTGTGCCCATATGGACCGTAAATTGGATTGCCGTCATATGCAAATCCAAGAATAGGAGAGTGTGTTAACGTAGCAGTTTCTAATCCAGTACCAGTGATGTTATCACTCAGAGATGTACGCAGAGAAGTTGGGTTTGCAACACAACCATATCCAAAATATAGTGTTGGATTGTAGTTCTCAAATAATTGTCCATTACTGGTATCTAATTGAAACTTTAGTCTTTCGTAGCGGTTGAAAGTCCAAGTAGTTAAAGTTGGGACAGCAGATGCATCTTGTCCAACAGCAATAATCTCAACTCGAACATTTTGTTGTGTGTATAGATTACCAGGAGCATTTTGAACAATATCTGTAATTTGTCCAGTAGCATCTACAACAGCACTAAAATCTGCGAAACGACCTTTTCCTTGAATATCAGTAATTCTAATAATTGGGGGAGAAGAATAAAACTCACCAGGATTTTCTATTTGAATGCTAGTAATCTTACCATCAGTTACGATAGCTTTACCTACACCACCTCTACCAGAAGTGATTTCCAATGTAGGCATGTTAGTATATGAATTGGTTGTTCTTAACTCAATTCTGTCAACAGAAGAACCAATTAGATACGCTTTTGCTCTATTTGCTAAACCATTAACAAGAACATATGGAGCGGAAGTATATCCCCTTCCTCTGTTACCAACAGTAATTTTTGTTAATTGCCCATACTGAATTTCATTAAGGTCCTTATGACTATAAACAGGAACACCATTGAGTAAGATACCAACATCTCTATTTGGGGTTTTGTATCTTTCAGTTGTTGCAATTGGACTTTTTCTGATAATCCTTAATAGTTTTTGATCTCTTACAGTATCAGTTTGTCTTGAAGTCTTATCTAAAATATTGTGCGACGGGAAACTGGAACTAGTGATGTAATAATATTGATCATCACCAAAGATAGAAGATACATTTGGTTTGATCTCATCTAGTTGTGATGAAATATTTTGATTTGTAGTAGCAGAAATACTTGGTAAAACATTCAAGTTCCACCTAGGAGTATTAGTTCCAGTCTCAACAATCTTTACATCTGATGTTTCAAATCCAGGATTTGATACTTGTAGTTTATCACCAATAGCAGAGAAGGGTTGACCATTCTTTACAGTAGCATTGTATACAACACCAAGGCTCAATAAAACAACATTTTTTCCAATAATATTAACTGGTTTGTATACAGATGCACCTTTAGAATGTAGCACAGGTGATGTTCTGTTTTTGATAACAAACTGAGTTGTTGTCTTATCATCAAACTCAATAATTTCTTCATTAATGAGGATTGATCCCTTTTTACTCCAACCTAGTGTTGAATTAACGTTAATTCTATTTCCTTCTCCAGCAGCAAATAATAGGTCTTTCTCCAGCAGAGTTTTGGTTGAAACACCAAACGTTCCATTAACAGTTTCTGGAGCAAGGATGATATTGTAAATTACTTCATTGTCTTTTGTTCCATCTGCTCTTACATTATCAACAGTAGCAGAAGCATAACCATACTCTGTAGTAGGTTCCTGTACAATTTGCTTTCCAATTAATGATTTTGGGTCACCTGATACAATTTTGCACTTTAGAGCATAAACATTAATCCAATCAGATGATGATGCTTTATAGGTAAAATCTTTTGGATTGTATACTTCTGGTTTGTCTTCAATGTCTGTTGTGACAACGGTATTGAAGATAAACTTGATTGAACTAGAAGTTCCTTTCGATTTGTAGAATTTTTGAATATTTTTGATAAGAGTTCTCTTATCAACTTCTCCTCTGAGATATTTCTCTGGAAAAGAACCCAGATACTGGTTCTCAAAACTTTTGATGAAAGCATACAAAAATAGGTTACTAACGTTATGTACAGTAGAACCTGGATTGTGGGAAGCAGAATCTGTTCCTTCAAAATTAGATTGATCATACAGATCACCTAATGTAGTATTTCCACTTACACCACGAGAGCAATTGAAGAAGGTAGTTTCATTTCTTTCTTCATAAAAAATAATTTCATCATTAATTCTAATGTAACCATTGTACTCTGGGAATGAGGTAGCATCCAGTACAACAATAGTATCATCAGTTTTATTAATACCATCAACTAGAGTATCATTCTCTCTGAGAATTTTTTTCTCATAAAAGTCAATGTCACGATACTTTAAAAAATTATTAGCAATATCTAAGACGCCACCCTGTACTTCCTGCTGTTCATAATACTTTTGTATAAATTGACCAAACAATTCATACTCGGTATTAATAAACTCAGGTAGTTGTGACTCGATTAGAGTAGAAATTCTCTTAGTCTTAGCAGCCATTTACTTTACTCTTTGTATGCAGTGAAACTGGAATTTGCCACATCAACATCGAGGTAAACCTCACGGAGGGCTTGAATGTCATTACGAAGTGGTTTTACCCTTACAGAAATTCTATTGTCAAAGAATGATCCTTTGATAATAGTCAAGTTATACATTTGCAACTCACCCTTAGCATAATTAATATCGCCAATATCGCTGTTCAGTACAACTTTTTCAGCAGTTACAGCGTCTAGTCTATATAGGACAATTTTGCCATCCCTGTCTTCGATGTATACATCAAATTCTGGGTACTCAGTTACTCTAAATCCAGTTGACGACAGAACTGGTTCGTCACAATCCTTATCAAATTCATTTTGGAAACAGATCTCATAATAAAAACTTGAGTTAAGTGAAGGATAGAAATCCTTTCGCATTGTGACGCTTGTTAAATTTGAATTAATTGATCTATCTGCATCATCAATGACACCTACAAATTTACTATATCTAAACTTACCATTAAACTTCTCAGTATCAGTATTATCGATATACTGCTGCACTGAGTTGATTGCAAGGTCTCTAATCTGTGCAGGTGTCTTATCAGTCATACCACGATCATAGTAAATTTTACTTGTCATCTCTACAAACAGTACAGATGGATCAATAATTTCTGGTTCTACCGATGCAACAACATACTTCTTAAGTTCTTTCCTAATCTCTTGCTTTGTGAATGAAGTCAGATACGATGCATCGTTAGGTTTAAGGACAACGAATACCTTACCATACTGAGGTGGAACTGCATCCTCGCCGCCGTAGATGATGATATCACTAGTAGAGGGGTAGATCTTCCTAACGATTGCTTCGTAGTCTCCTGAAGTCACTGCGCGGTCTTGTGCGCCATATAACTTGGGTGCATTGAACTTGATCTGTTTAGTAGTCTCTTTATCCTCACCACCAGCAGAACGAACTGATGACAAGATGTTAACGTCAAAGTTAGAAGGTGAGACACCATCGGGGTTTTCTAAAACACCTGTGAAAACAAAAGTTTTAACACCATTTGATACAGGACCAGAAGTCGTCAAGTAAGAAACTTCAATTCTTGATGCACTTTCAACTTTTTTACCTAAGGCACCATCACCCATGATGATCTCAAAACGATCATCTTCAATTTCATCAATAAAGAAAACTTTGGAAGTGCCATCTACACCTAAAATATTATCTGCAAGTACAAAAGGTTCGCTAAAGCTACTACCACTAGGGAATACGCGAACTCTAATTGTATTTGTATCAATTCCTACATTATCAAGAATGTATCTTTGACTTGTTAATGAATTATCGACAGTAAATGTATTCGTCAGTACTGTGCCTTCACGAATAGTAACATCTTCAAATGTTGCTACGCCATTGACAATTTGTGCAGTAGTATCAGATGGAGTTACATACTGATAGATTGTGTTGTCAAACGATGCAATAAAACCAGAACCTTTCTTCAGAATAATCTCAGTATCGAATGTTGGGTTCTGATATGTGACCGAAAATGAAATACTTGCTGTTGGAGACGTAACGCTTTTGGGTCTGTACCCTAATTGCTTCGCAATTGCTACTACGTTGTCTCTCAAGGTGGCACTATCAATGAATAGTTCATTGACTACCATATTAGTGTTAAACGCCGTATAATACGTATTATAGGCGAGTGTGTCGATCAGTGTCGATAATGCTGATCCCTCAAAGTCATAATCAGTAAAATCTGAATTAGCTCTAAGGTAATCCTTTAGAGCTGCTTTGATATCTTCAAAGTCTAAATTTGCTACCTGGGTATATGGCATTATCGTGTACGCTCTAAGAAGAAGTCTATTGCCACTGGTGTGTCATCTCTACCAACAATGGTAAAAAACAACTCTACTTCATAACCATTGTTTTGTTCATCAGGAGATACAACACAATCGTTAACGACGATACGTGGTTCGTATTGTGCTAAAACGGTTACAACTTCATTCTTAATCATACCAGCAGTGGCATAATCAAGTGGTTCAAACAACGTAGCGTAAATACCACAACCCAGATCTGGTTGAAATGGTCGTTCACCCTTTCTAGTAAGAAGCAAGGTAGTAATCGCTTGCACGATAGCTGCCTTGTCTTTCACTGCTACGATATCATCGTTTACAGGATGCTTCTTAAACGTAACGCTCAAGTCTTTAAACGTCTGGAACGTGGGCATTAAGACACAGCAATAGGCTGAATCTATTTATCACTTACCACAGAAACCATCTGCCCACTCCTCTTGATTATCAAATAACTCACCCTCTTGCATGTTCTTACGCTTACCTGCTTTACGCAGATACTTGTCGCTTTCAACTTCGGTGATAAGAGTCATTCCAGATTCTTTGAATGACTCACTTTTATCAGTTCTGCTGTTTCCCATTGTTTTTTTCCTTTTGTGTTTGCCAGAAATAATCATCAGTGTCTCCAAGGCGTCCCCAGTCAATTCCTGCCTCTACTTGGTATTCTATGGTAGATACTTTAAAGTCAGGGAACTTGGGTTCCTCAGGGGTTATAGAGAGGTCGTACAGACGCATCCTATTATTAGGATACAATGCATACTGACCGTTGTTCAATGCGATGCAATTATGTGATTTGTGCTCTTGAGGCACTTCACTTACATTATTATCTATTACATCTGGATTTGCATGGTAGTTATCAAGTGTAAACAAGTATTGTCCTCTCATAAGACCATGGTCTCTAGTAAAGACTTCACAATCCATAGATGAAACAAATCCTTTATTAATTGCCATAACGCCATAGTCCATGCAATTCCAGAATTGTAAATTCTCCAAACTCATGTCTATGACTGGGGTTTCGGGGGATCGTACAAATGCACTAATGGGTAGTTTGTCATACATTGCACCATATTGTGGTAAGTATGTCTCAAAGTATAATGCACGCCCAGGTATGCTTTTAGCAGCAACCCAGACGCCCTCTACAAACTCCCCATGTCCATCTTGATGATCTCGTAAGTACTCTCTACGAACCCAAACTTTTTCTGCAGGAAGATTGCAAATTAAATTCATCC
>Ga0181379_1000304_pt1 | contig 24923 bp, 15 predicted proteins | sample 2SPOviralmetaG_FD_130115 | JGI IMG/M metagenome (GOLD analysis project Ga0181379, IMG submission 130115) | Marine viral communities from the oligotrophic San Pedro Time Series (SPOT) site, San Pedro Channel, CA, USA - 2 SPOT_SRF_2009-07-10 | ecosystem: Environmental > Aquatic > Marine > Strait... | reverse complement strand
TTTAGTATTTTCTCCAAGCTGTGTAGCCATTATTTTCTTCTTTTTACAGATTTAACACGACGAGGTTTTCCTTTTGGCTGACCAAGTCTTTTCTTTTCAGCAACTTTTTTCTTTTTTTCGGATGCTGACATTTCCGATGCAGTCTTTGGTGTTTCACTTGATACACGTTTTTTAGGGCGGCAATAGGGTACACCTCTTCCATCACCTTCGGTTCTACCGCAAGGTTTTCCCGTACGCACATCAATCCATTCTTCTTTAAACCAACGTTTAAGTGATGCGCCTTTCTTGGTCTTTCTTACTTTTAACGGTGATTGATACATTACTTTTTGCTTTTATTGCCCCAGTTAGCAGCGCCAACCTTACGGCATTTAGCTATTGCTCCACTTGCATAAGCAGACGGAAATACTTTATATCTTGCTTTTACTTTCCGATAGCAAGCATCTTTTTTTTCGAATGGTGAGTTTGATTTCATAATTATAATTCTTCTACTTTTTGTTCTCGTACTTCTTGTATATTTTTTCTTTTAATTTTTTTAGCTTTTGGTTTTTTCTTTTTAGTTAAACCAACATCCCATTTACTATAGCCCAAAGCAAGTGATATTGCTTGCCAAGTTTCAACATCTTGTCTTACAGGCGTTGAAAGGTTGTCAAGTTTTCTAATTACCCTGTCAAGAGGCACATTAAATAACGCAGATGCAATTTGCCCACCTGATTCAAACAACGGATTGTCTAAGCTTAACCCTTCAGTTCTTATTCTGTCGCGACTTTCTCTATAGGTAAATGTTCTACCAGCAGCCCTTAGTTTTCTTATTTTAGAGTCTATAGGTGGTGATAATGTTAATGCTCTAAGCGCAACTTCTTCATAATCAGGGCGGTTGCTTTTAGCTTGTTTAATAGCTTCTAATACCATATTTTTTCCTACTGACACTACAGCTCCGCCAAATCCAAGGCCTCTTAAAATACTATCGAGCATGTTGTTAGCCATACGATAATTTTTTTCGCGCTCTTCTTCTTCGTCATCATTAAAGAACATTGCGAAAACTGCGCCTTGTAAAAAGCTAAATATTAAGTTTTGAAGAAACGTATAATACATTAGTTTAGACATATTCGTTTTCCAATCTCCTCTTTTGTTTACTAAATCTAAAAAAGCTTTTTTACTTAAGCGAGCATACTGCATAGGGGTGTTAGCAAATGCCAATATAATTCTACCCAGTGGGCTAGCTTGCTGCATTGAAATACGATCGGGCCGGGAAGATTGCTGTGTTTCTTCAGCTATTTCTTGAAAATCTAAAAACGCTTGTTTTTCAGCATCCTCTTGCTCCATACCTTCTTTTAGATATGTGTTTATTCGGTTTCTATAAAATGACGCTCCACCCAGTGCAATCGCATGTGAGTCAGCAAGCTGCGTTGGTAAAAAACCTTTTTTAAGAATTGTAGCAACTATTGCTCTTACAGGATTTTCGCCTGACTCCGCTGCTTTAGCAATCTCGTCTGCGTTAACATCCGTTTTTAGACCTGATCTTCTTTCCTTTAAAAAATCTGAATTAAATAAAGCGACATAATCTTCTGCAAATTGTTTTGTGTTACCAATTGTTTTAGCCATAGCTAAAGGATTATTATCACTTAAATTAACAAAGTTAACAAAAGATAATTGCTGTAACAATGCAGATCTAGAGTTAAAGAACATAATTGCACCCACCGAATCATTAACCCAATTTACAAGTTGATTTGTTAATTTATTAGCTCCAAACGTTCTACGTCTTCCAGTTTCCATTCTATATAAAACATCTTCTAAAGCTTCTATATAGTTATCACCAAATTTAGCACGCAGCTTATTCATTGTTTTTTTAGTAAACATGGCATCTGCGGCCGCTTGCCATTGCTCTAGATATTTTGATCTTTCTGTTTTATTAATATAATTTAAAAGATCTGTCGTAGCGCTACCAGCAATCCATCCAGCGTCCGGCTCAGCATAACCTAAAAGAGTAATGTTTTTTAAGTTACCAGCAAAACCTAAAAGGTCCGGATTATTATTAACAACTTTTATAGCCGCTTTAATATCTGATTCGTTTTCAATACCAGGTATATCATACCCCAGCGAGTTCCATATATATATACGCACTGCTTGCTCATTAGTAAAACCTGATTCATTAATTTGTTTTAATTTAGCAGGTGTTTTTCTTATAAGCTTTTTAAGCTCTTTAAAGTTTGCCATTGTAATTTGGCGAGCAGTAGCGAAATTATTCATTGCTTTTGCGTATGGGTCAATAAGGCTTTCTTTTATAAATGCTAAATCTTTATTGCCTTGTTCGCCTTTGCCAACCAAGTAATACATTAACCCCATAAAGTCATCGGCTGATGGCGGAATCCAAAACTTAAACTTTCCTTTCTTTTTACCAAGCATTGTGGCAATAGCCGTTGATATTTCTTGGTTTGCATCTATACCTGTTGCTCTTCCAATTAGCTTGTCAAACTCCGGTGTTGTTTGCTTGCTATACATATCGCTTATTTGCTCCACTTGCAAAGGTTCCAACTCGTTCATGTCAATACCGGATTGCTCATACCGGGCTATAGGACCTTCCGCGGGCATAGTAAATTTAAAATCTTTACGAAGCTTACCATCTAATTTTTTAGATATTAAAGCTACTTTACTATCATCTAAAAATGATTTAAGTTTGTCTTTAGAAATTAATTTATCACTAATCACATAAGACATTGCCATTCTACCTAAGAGCGAAGCGGGTGTCATATGCTCATATACTGGCTTGGTAATATTACCTTTTTGTTTATATGCTACCTTAGCTAAAAGTTTCAAAGGGCTTCGCATTTCTCGAACCGAAAGAGTTAAATAACCTTTCGCAAGCTCTACAGCGTTTGGTTGAGTCTTAATAAAATCAATTGTATTTAAAAAATCATCAAGAGCCTCTTCTGATTGTTTATCAAATAAAGGCAATAAAAATTCAACATTATTTTTTACTTGTGCACTAGTTGGATCTGCATATGATGTTATATTTTTATTATTATAAAATATACCTTGCCCTCTAGAAACCGGTTTTAATTCAAATCCAGTAATATTGTTTTTATCTATTATTGGTTGATACAACTTTTCCATTGCTTCCGCGTTTGTTTTGAACACTCCATTTCTTGCTCGTAGTGTTCGTCCATAAAAACGCATGTGATTAATAATAGCATCAATTTTTTCGGTTTCAGTTTTAGCTTGTGATATTCTAGCTTCTAAAATGTTTGTTGCTAAATCAATTTGATTCTGCCCATTAGGTGTTAACTCACCTTTAGATCTAAATCTTTGATTAAACGCGCCGGCAACCTGAATAATACCGGCTTCCTCTGTAAGCTGATTAAAGCCAGCGTTGTTTAAGTACTCCTCTTGGGTTTCGTCGTATAATTTATCGCCGTTTTGTTTTAATAAATCATTAAAAATAGAATTTAGTTTTTCAATATCATTTCTATTTTCTTTTATAATATTAGATATTTGACCAGTACTATAACCCTCTTCTAATAATGTTATTATTTTTTGAACGTTGCCAGAAGCTAATGCAAACTTTATGTTAGGATCTCTTCTGCCTATTTTCAAAGCTATTTTAGCAACTTCTTGTTCTGTGTAGTCTCTTCTTTTTACTTGACCCGGCGTAGCATCAGACGCTAGTTGTAATCCTATGTTAGACGCAAGCTCTGTTTTACGCGCTGCAAGTGTAGAATTAGCAACATCATACCTGAGTATATCTTTCATAGATTTACCGTCAACAGCGCCTGTAAAGAAAGCTTTAATTTGCTCATCAGTTGGGTTTAACAATTGGTAAAGCTCTGGGCCGTCAGCATCATTTTCTGTATAAACTCTACCAAGCTCAGTATATTTATCTATTTCAGCTTGCGTAGTTAAGCGCTTAACCCATTTAGTAAATATTTTTTGGCTATTAGGCAACAGCCTCTCAATTTGAACCCAATATGAAATAGGTAAACCTTCAAATAAAGCTTCTTTGTTTTCAATTACAAACTCAGCAAGTTTCTTTTTGTTGCCTAAAGCTTTTTTAAGCGAAGACATTAGCTTTTTCTTATATGAGTCAGTAACAAACTTTCTAAAGTCTCTACTGTCTATTGCGGGCAAATTACCTTCAAATGTTTCATAAGCCGCTGTTCTTATATCTGCAGCAATTTCATCGGTGACAAACGGCTTACCAGCTACTGTTAAAGCTCCTTTTAAATATGATTCTTTTGTTTGTTGTTCATTTGTAAGGTTTCTGTCTACTGCATCTTCTATGCTTTCAGATTCTGTATCCACCGCTTCAAATTGTCTTCCTTCGGTTGGGGCATCTGTAGATATCTTTGGTATTTGAGTAGCATAAGCTTTTTTAGCATCAAGTAAAGCTTTTTGAACTATAGGTGTTTTACCAAATAAATAACCAAATAAACTTTCGTTTTTAGCTGGATCAAAGTTTTTCAAAAAACGTTCGGTAACGCGTTCTCTTACATTAGATATTATTTCTTTTTTAATACCTTCTTCTAATGAGCCTAGGTTTTTATCAGCGTTAACTAAGCCTCTAATTTTTATACCCATTCTAGCACCCTCTGCAATTTCATAGTAAGCCAGCGCATAGTCATTAGAGCTTTTAAATTCATCTAATGTTTTGTATTTTCTACTGCCATCAGGATTTTGAACAAAAGCATCATACAAAGATTTTAAATCCGCGTTACCACTTACTTTACTGTATTTAGCTTCTAAAGTACCCGCATTCAATAGTTTTTCAATTAGCTCAACTTTTTGATCAGGGTTTAATGCCTCATAAGTTGACATACTACCAGATACTACGGCGTCAGACGATGCTACATCCGGAAATTCTATATTGGCTGCTGTTTGTAAAAAATCAAACTTATCAAACTGGGATAAATCACTATCTGCAAAAATAGCTTTTGGGTCTTTTAAAAGATTTTCAGCGGCTTTGCTAAACAATCTGTAATCACGCTCTTCTTCAGGTGTAGCTCCAAACCGCATTTTAGCCTCTGTTGCTTTCTTAGTAAATGTAGATATAAAATTATATATGTCTTCTGTACTTCCAAACGGATCAAATACATTTGCTATTTTAGGAAATGATTGTTTAAAAGCACTATTTAAAAATGATTTTAATCCATATAACTGAGTAAAGTCATTTTTAGTAACTAAGCCTAATAGCTGAGCTTCTTCAAAAACAGCCATTATTTCTTCTAGCCTTGTTTTCTTAGTATTATTTTCGTAAATAGCAAGCCTTGATAATATACGATCTGCGTTTTGTTGTGTTACTTGGCCGTTTTCAACTTTTTGCCCTAAAAGCGTTTTTAAGCCTTCTATAGCCACTTCTAGCTTAGGAGCTACTGTATCATTAGCAAAGACGGCGTTGTTTAAAACATGGTTATGAAACAGCTCGTGCAAAGGCGATACAGCTGCTATATTAGCTTCAAAAGCATCACGGGTTGTTGCAAGCTTAGTAACTATTAAAGGCGTATTTAAATTAATACCCTTTTCATCAAACCAAGCGTAAGCTCCTCTTTTTTCAGGGTCTAGCCTTAGTGTTTGCTCAAAATTTAATTCATTAATCTTACCACCTTGCGCAAGCACTAAAGCTTTAGCGGTATCAAACACCATATTACGAGCATCAGCCACTTCTTCAGGCTGCATTACCAATCCTTCAGCTTCAACTAATTCTTTTTCTGCTTGATATTTTTTTGTATTTAATATTTGGCCCTCAGCTTCTCTAACTTGCAAATATCTTTTTTCAGCCGCTTCATATTGTTTTAAATAGTCTTTAGCGCCTAAATTTGGGTTTTGAGCTATTGCCATTAAATCTTTAGCAGCTTCATTGCGCTCTTTTGCTAATGCTATTAATTGATTTTTTTGAGAAGTGCTAAGTGAGCTCCAACGTTGAAAAGAATTAAATTCAGATATCCTTAATAGCTTTTGCAATTCATTTCTTTGTGCTCTTTTTTCTTGTATTTGTTTTGGCGTAAACAACTCGCGATTCTTTTTATAAGCTAAAAAGTCCGACTCAATTTGCATTAACTGCTCTTTGTATTTTTTACGTTGTTTGTTGTCTTTTAAGGAAGATATTTCGCTCTGTATTGTATTATAAACATTAGACATTCTTCTAGGCCCTTGCAAAGCAAGCGAAGTAAATGCTACATTGCCTAAAAAATCTAAATCCATTCCGTCCATTATAGACTTAGTATCTTGAAGTATAACCTTGTCAGCTAAATTATGCCCAAGCTGAGTTAATGTTTCTTCAGCAAGTTCAATACCAGCTTCTTTAGCTGTACTTTTAGCTCCATAATAAGATTTTTTAACTATATTACCGAGTCCATTTTTGTGAGCTATACGATCAATACCTCGTATTTTGTTTACATATGATAATGTGCCCAGTTTTTCAGCAAACATTTCAATACCGCCATATAAAAGAGCATTTAAGTTACGAGCCCATGTAGAAGAATCTTCCATTCCTTCATACATATCAATCTTTTTCAAGATGTCTTCTTTTTCTGAAGGCGTTAAATCTTTATCTTTTAACTGCTCTTTTAGCAAGGGCAATACTCTTTCTGCTTCTTGAAAAGCTAATTCATTTTGTCCATATTTGCTTCCGGTAGAGGTTGCAAAAAACATAGACATTGATACTCTATCTGCATATTTTTTAGCTTGCTTTTTTGCCAACATTTGAGCTGCTCTATTTGCAGCAGTAGTAGACAAGCCTATAGCGCCTCTTCCAGCAACAGCTGCAGCCCCTCGCCCCGCAACGCCGCCTCCAAATACTGTAGCTAATGTTAAAGAGTTATTAGAAAGAGCATCACCTACCCATTGACCAAATTTATTCCAGTCATTAACATTATCAAGCTTTAAATCTTCAGGATATTCAACTTGATTACGCAACCCAACGTTGGCCAAGTAATCTACATGAGCTTTTTTTATTGCTTCTGCTCTTTCGTAATAATTATTATCATTATTAGCTAAAAACTTTAGCACGCCGGTTTCACCCATAGTAGCCAAGCTTTCAATGCCTGTTAGCTGGTAATTAAAATCTGAAACAAATTTGTCTAAATAATTATAGTTTAAATTTAACGCTTCCGAAGCCGCTGCAAGATTATCAAAATTATTTGCGTCTTCATACAAAGACTGCTGAATATAATTTAAATTATTTATTTTTTCATTAAGCACGTTTTGCTCTTCTACCAGCCCCGAGTTTTTATATTGATCTACAAGATCACTGCGCCTTTTTAATAACGTGTTATATTCGTCAGCATATGGATTATCAAGGCCAATCATAGTGGCGTTTAATGTAGCGTTTGCATAGCCTTCTAGTTGTTGATCTATTTTTTCAACTTCATCTATAATAGGCTTTACTTTATTATTTAAATCTTCTGCTTGTGCTACAATACTTTCTGTTTTAGTATTTACAGTGTCTCTTAAATTAGTTAAATAATTTATTTCTTTTTGGCCATATTCAGGTACAGGCTCGAGCTTAAATGTTTTGCCGCCCGCTTTAGCTTCTTTACCTTGCACTAACGGAGTAGTAAAATACGGACCCATTGCTTGAGCATATTCTAATTGAGTTTGCTTATTTCGTTGTACAGCCGCCTGCTGAGGAGTAAGTCCAAATTCATCTGTCAAACCTTCAAACCCCGGTAAATAAGCTTTTGCTTTACTAATATCTTTATCGCTTAAAAGATTGTTTAAGGTTTGTTCTGTTTTTCTTTTTCTTAACTTACTTAATTCATTTTCCTGGGCTTGGTAAGGTATATCATCAATTGTAATTTTTGAAAAATCTTTGGCATTGTTTTCCCATATTTCAAAATAAGTATCGCCTAATTCTTCACGCAGCTTTTCTTCAGCAGTTACATCAGGTGCTATACCTCTTTCTGAAAACGTTTGGTCTTTTTGTTTATTTTTTTCAAAATTATTTAAAGCAGCAGTATATATTTCATTTAATATATTTTGCTCTGAGTTATCAAGAGTTACGCTAGATGCTGCATCTAAAGCTACATTAGCAACTTCTTTTACTTTTTCCTCGCTTTCAGGTAATTCTGCCGTTACAACAACCTCCTCAGCCACTGGCTCTTCAAAGGTTTTAGGTGTAGTTTTATATAAAGTAGCATACTCGTCAAAGGTTTCTGGATATTCACCTTTACCAGCAAACTTCATATAATCTTCCTCGTATAAAACTTGATTTTTACCGTTTACTTTAAATTCTATATAACGTATAGGCTTATCTTCTTCTTGTAAACCCAATGAAGTTTTTGCCGAATCTAAATCCATACTCGGTTGGTCGGGTACTGCAGTTTCCTCCACAGGCGCACCCTGACCCGCGGGAGATTGCTTTCCCGGCTCTTCAGTTACTAGCTGAGCATTGGGATATTTTGCTAGGAATTCTTCCTTGCGATGCGGAGCGACTTCAAATCGCTTGCCGTCTACGATATAAATTTCATTCATAATTACGATGCAAATGTTGTGTCTGTTTCATCAGACGTTTCTTCTTCAGTTGCTATAACGTTTTTTGTAGCTGGAAAGTTAAGACCCGTTTCTAAAAACTTCATTGCAGCTTTTATTTCATCTTCAGTAGCATTTTCAAATACTGTTATTTTTCTGTCTTGGCCATCAACGGATTTTGTAAATACCCGCGCTTGATTTGAGTGTCCAGAAGGACGAAACGATTTACTAATATTAATATTAAAAGGAGGACGTGATAATTGTTCACTAACTACATCAAGATTAAAGTAACCTCTATCTTGTTCTACAGGCCCTAAGTTTTCCGCTCCTTCAAACTCTAGTTTGTCAATTTTATTTAAATAGTCGTTTAATATTATTTTTTGTGTTTGGTTGCTATTATCGTCAGTATCAACAGGTTTTTTAGTAACCTTTGTTAAACGATCCATAGGTAAGTTATCGGCAATGCTTTTATCAATAAGCCATGTTTCTGCTAACTGCCGCATTTCCGCACTATTAGGATCCCAGTCACCATCTTCACCCATTTCATCTTTCCATATTTTATTCATTAACTCGGCGTCGTCAAGCTGTGGGTCAAAATATTTACCATTACGGTACATATCAAACAATGTTTCAGGATCATAAAAAGTTTTTCTTTCAACCGTCGTTCCGCCTTCTGTTGTAGAGCGTTCTACACCTTGAGTAATGCCTGCAACACCATCTAAAAGCTCAAATGCTGCATCTGTGCCTAAGTCTTCCGAATCAAGTCTTTCTTCTACCAGAGATGCCTGCGGGTCCGCTAGTATAGCTTCTAATTCATTTAAGCTAAGATCATAAGATTTACCGCTATCATTGGAATTTGTATCTGATATATAAACTTGACCGTTAATCTCTTGTATTGTAATATCACTCGACCCCTCTGATAACTTACGTAAAAGATGAGCCATTTGTGAATTATTTACATTACTTAGCTTGTCATCTTTTACAAGCTGCTTAAAATATCCAACTTGTCCCATAATCTTTGGAGCTAATGTTTTATATTGATCAATATACCCATTAATTTGGTTTAGCATCTGAGCTCCTTCGTTTAAATCAACCTCACCAGATTCCATAGCGTTTTTGATTTTTACATAGTTATCAACTTGCGTGTTAAAAAAACCACGCATATTAGTGTCATATGTAATATTACCTGTAGGGTCAATTTTGCCAAGTCTATCAAACTGAGTTGTATATTTACCGGCTTCAGCTTCTTTTTCAGCTTTAAGTCTTGCTTTATTTATTCTATCCGCTTCAGCTCTTTCAGCATATGCTTTTCTAACAGTTTCGCCTGCGTTTATAATACTCTGCTCAATTGCAGGATTAAATGTTGCTACTCTATACTGTGCCATAATTTATTGCTTTCCTAGTTTATCAAAAATACCACTTCCTGCTAATCCAGTTATGCCTCCTGATATTGCGCCGGCTCTATCAAGCCTTGACTGCTCTTGTTGATTTTGAGCGGCTACCTGCTGCCCAGATAATCTTTCTAGTTCAGAATTATTTCTAGCCTCCTCGGCATTAAACTTAAATGATTTGCCCTGAACCTCTGCTGCTTGAACTCTTTGTGCTTCACTCATTTGAATACCTTGTATTCTTTTTTCCTCAGCAAGTTTTGCGTCTTGTAATTGTTGTTCTCCGTCGGCTCTTAGTTTTTCGTTACTAGCTTCTTGCTGCTCAATGCTAGCTGATATACCTTTTTTACTTCTAAGCGCTGCCTGCGCAAGAGCGGTAGCTCCGCCAGCCCCAGATCCAGTTGCTCTAAGTGTGTCTAATGTATTTGCTAATGCAATATCAGCTTCTTCAGCCTGCATTTGAGCTGCTTGTGTAGCCACGCCTAAATTAGCATAAGGGTTAGACATCCCACCCGATAGGTTTTTAGCCATATCACTAACATTGCTTACTCCCTCGTATGGATTTATAACAGGGCCTCTATTATTTTTAACATTCTCTATAGCTTTTTGTGCGTTTGAAGCGCGCTTGCCCGCGCGTTTAGCCGCCTTATTAGCCGAAACGCCTTTTACAACTGCGCTACCTACTGCCGCAACGCCGGAAACTATAGCTGATACTGCTGCCATATTAATTTATTTTTTTAGTTATTTCGTGAGACGGACTTTTATCTACAGTCCACCCTAGTTGTTCATGCATGTTTATAAGCGACTTTGATCTACCTATTGAAAACATATATTTCATTCCTTGTGCTATACATACTTCTTCAGCACCTTTTATAAGCAATTCTATTGCTTGCCTTCTGTCTTTATCCTTATATTCTGGATTTGAAACAATCCATTCAAGCAACACTCCTTTTGAATTTGTAAAATACAAAAAACCTGCCACTATGGGAATATTATTTTTTTCTACCATTAATCCGCCTTTGCCATTATCTGGCAAAAAATCCTTAGCTGGATTAGTCCATTCAGGCCACGCTTCCCACCAATTGCAAAGCGTTTCCCAATCATTTTCTGTAAGTCTACGTATATTTAATTCCATTTAATTTAATATGATGATTCTATATATTCAGATGACACTGCAAATAATTCTTGCGCATCTGCAGTATTTGTTTGTATTATACCAGTAGCAAAAAATCCTTTTATACCAGTCATTTGTTTGCCAAAAACAATTTCACCAGATTTCACAGTACTGTTGTTTACAATATTTGCAAAGTATTTATCTTCTTTTCTATAAAAACCTGCATAACGTGGGAAATTTAAATTATCGCTTACAGATGTAATTTCTAAAACAGCCGAAAAATCCCCACCTTGCACAGTAACAGGATCCCCAACTCTATATCCTGCCCCAGGGTTTATAACACTTACTGCTAATATTCCTCCGCTTCCATCAACACTGCTAACTTCAACAGTCAAACCGCTTCCGCTTCCGCCTGTTGTAGAATATACTATTTCTTCATAATTATCGCCAGGGTCATCTATAATAAATCCTGCCACACCTTGCAAATAATATAAACCATTTGACAAACTTTTTATTGGATTAGCCACATCAAACCTTTGTTCTGTAAAGCCTCTACCTGTGTCCTGAGTGCTTAACTCTGTCAGTTCCCAATTATTTGACCCTTCGTAATTAATAGTTTTAAATACTTTTTGAGCACTTACATTAGGATTGAATGTAAATGTTATACTAGCCGGGTTTCCTCCGTCGTTATAAAAATCTGTTCGAGATGTTCCGGTATAGTGCTCATAAATTCTACCGCCTGAAAAGCTTAAAAATTTATTTCTGATGCTAGCCATCAAAGTAGGTTTAAACGTAACAAAACTTGGCCAGCCTTTTACCGTTTCATCATAATATAATGTGTTAAAAGAACTTAAATAAGGCCCTTGATCATCCGGGCTAGTTTGCCAAGTGTTGTTTGCCTGCAAAGAAAGATAATAAACTTTATTATGTATATCATAGCCCCCTACTACTTTAGCGCCACTGGGAAGATTATTTAGTTCGTCTCTAAACCAATCTTTCATGCCATAGTTTGAAATTTCTGTTATGCCATCTCTCGAAAGCCTAAGAACAGAGTTTCTGCGTGAGTCAGCAAAATATTTTTGATACCCATAAACCGCAAAACTTTCAGGATTTTTAGAAATACCAAATTCACCAGCGTAAGGAACTATTTGTCCAATAACTAAACTAGTGGATGTTACAGTTCCACCACCTTCAGCTGAATATATTGCATCTTTGTCTATAAGCGCTCTGCTAACTTTGTTTTCTTGAAATATAGTTAAATTAGTGTCTTCTGCATATAACTTTTGAATAGAGCCATAAGCAGGGTCAACGCTTTTGGTAATGCTTTCACCTACAGAAAATACGTTTGTATTATTAAAGCCTGTTTTAGAATTAAATATACCAGAATATATTAATCCATTGCCCAGCTGCTGAGACTGAGGTTCGTCTTCTACTATATAAGCCTTTACACCATAATCAGTATTAGTATTATTATAGCCGCCTCTAATTCTGGCTTCTTCAATATACCAATTGTTCGTTTCTGTTGCAGCCGGGTTTCCATTTAACCACTTTGGAAAAGAATTAGCTGTAGAATTTGAGTCCTTAAGCCTTTTAGCCCAGTAAGAATTAAAATAAGCTATTTCTATTGCCATATTTTATTATTACGTATTTTTTTTATTTTTTATTATGGGTGATTGGGATCAGAAAAAGTTATTACCATAGAGTTACTAGCGGATCCGTTATTATAAGATAAAAATCGACATGACACTCTGTAATTCCCTGGTGTACTAAAAATAGCACTAAATTGAACGTCTGGATTAGAATTATCAGCAGATAACATTTGGCCATAAGCAGTATAACCAGAACTAATGCTAGTAGGCGAAGCGGCGATCCAGCTTTGCCCCGATGCCGATTGATACTGCACCCAAACTTGCGCATACGAAAAAGTCCCGTTGCCGGATTGATATGGCGGGTGAGAGAGCAGAGCATGCATTTCAAATTGACCCTGTGTTAAACCTCCAAAACCACCAAATATAGGTACAGAAAAATGGCAGGTGTTGCTACCTACAGCGGCACAAGTACTGCTTGGAACCCCCGATGGCAAGCTAGTGGTTGGATTAGATGTGCTTCCAACATATCCTATCATATACCTATTTTGGTTACCACCTTCAGGAACGTTCATTTGACTCGAAATCCCGCTTGCTGGTGGCCCAAAATTTAATGTAGTTGTAGTAGGAGTTTGTTGTGAAAGTCCAATGCTGCTACCATTACAATCTTTTGCTCTAAAACTAATAGTAGTATCTAGCATAGAGCCACCAGATGGATTTACTCTTGAAACTAACCCCGTTGTAGGGTTTATTTGAAGATTAGTTGTAGGACCATATTGATTACTTTCAGTTAATTTTTCGTAAACTAGCTCATCAAGTCTATCTGATTGCGATGCAGACGCTGTTCCATTTGACACAGTTGCACCTGTCACATTTGGAATTGTAAAGAACGATGTGTCTGCTGTTGTATACTGAAACGAAGACGGAAAATTAGTTATCCCCGGAAATTCATTTTCTAAAATGCCAGATGAGACCACATTGCTTGTGTTAACTTCTCCACTAGTATTTGTAAATGTTACGTTATATGAAAAGTTAAATGTCCTAGCATTAGCATTTTGTAAAAATACTCTTGCCTGCGTATTTTCTATTTTAAACTTATTAGTGACTGTAGTTTCTTTAATTCTAAAACCAGCAACATCTAATCTGTTATAAATACTACTCCAAGACGCCGTGCCAACAACACCACCGCCTCCATCAGTAACCGTAACGCTATTTATTTGTACAGTGCCTAAAGGTCCAACTATAGGGCCATTAGGATTTGAAAAGAAAAAACCATCATTAGCTCCAGCGCCGGTTAAATTTGTCCCTATAGCGTCACTTTCATTATATGAAAAGTTATAAGAAGCAGGATCAACGCTTATAATTCCTTGAAAATTATTGTAAGCTTCTAAATTTAAATCGCTTAATAAGCCAGACGTAGATGTTTCCCAAAATATATCTAAAAGAGATATAGTAGGATCTGTTTCATATATAGACAAATACTGTGACTGAGAGGTTGTTGAAATAGTTTCTCCAAATGTATCTGTTGCCCCGGCTGGAGCTAAAGAAGATATTGTAGCAATCAAAGGGTTGGACTCTGCATTATATAAACCTAAGTATTCAAAAACAGGCGAAGAAGAACTAATTGAGTCTAAATCATAACCAGAATCTCTTGCAGATGCAATTGTGCTAACCTGGTCTGAACTAATATTAGGCGTCCATTGCTCCCCGCCTAAAGCAGACGGATTAATTCTTCCAAATAGCCTTACGCTGCTACCATATTGCTTTTGATCCGGGCCAACTTCGGATAAATCTCTTGGTACTTTATTTATATTATCATTAATAAGCACTGCTTGCGCTAAAGAATTAACGTTTGGGTTAGGGCCAAGATTGGCGCCATCGGATGATCGAAACTGCCCGTTTACAACTAAAGGTAAATATACGTTGTAGTATTCTTGTTCTGTTTGTTTTACAACAATTTTATAGCTATACCAGCCTAAATCATTTATTACATATGCTTGTCTATAATCAACAGGCGAAATAGAATCTTCTACATATATATTGCTAAAATCTCCATCGCATTCAATGGTAGTTATACTTCCATTCCAATTAACATTTGTAACTTCTACATAATCAACATATCTACCTCTTAAATAATCGCCTACTGAAACTGCGCTTGAAATATCATCATTTATAGAGTAAACACCTGGAGCAACTCTAGCAACAGTTGCGCCATTAATATCCCATTGCTTTGATCCATTTAAGCTACTTGCATAAAAACCCGGATATGAACCGCTAGAAGATTCAGGTACAGGTGATTCTAATATAAACTGCATAACGTCACCACGCCAGTCTGCAATATCCGCAGGTTTTATATAAGGGTGGAAAATTGTAGAGCCAGACCCGTCTGCTTTATCATCTCTTTTTGAAAGCAGCACAGACGTACTTCTTCCGTATCTGTCTGATAATACTATTCCAACTTGGTATGTTCTATTTTGTTTTAATGTATGACTGGAATATTCGGCTGCCGTAGTGTCTGTTTTATCTTTAAAACCTGAAGAAACTCTATAGTCAGGTAACTCTGCTGGAGGTGAATATTTGTCTACGTAATTTCCATATACAATCCTGTTGCTTGTTATTTCTTGCGATTGAGCTCTTACAGGCACCTTATCATACACTCTAACGATTTCGCTTTCGGGTAAAGTTTTATATGGCTTTTTCGATGTATAATTATACAAATAATAATACCCTATTTTTTCATCTGATTCTAAATTTGAAAACTGAAAAGATGATGCTGATATTGTAGCCATAACTTTTACAGAAAGTGCATCAGATTCTTTATAAACTATATCTATTTCTTTTATTTTAAAATCGTCTGTAGCGTTTGCGCTAGGCATAGGTATTTTTAAACCTGCCTCTTGTATAAAATTTTCAAAAAAGTTTACAACTGAAGTTTTATATGTTTGTTCATCATCATCCCCCATAAAATAACCAAACTGCTTTGGTATAAATAAAGGCTGTGTAAAAGGAGCTAAAATAGAATACTGATTATCTTCAAATTTATATCTATAGCTAAATCTTATAAATTTATCTTCCATAAAATCAGCGTCCCCTTCCCAATTTTGATCATAATTAAGATTAACTACCGTAGGGCTACTAGATTGTTTATTGTAAACATCTAAATATTCTTGAGTTTTGTTAGCCATTGTACTTCCTATAAAAGAAACCGGCTGGTTTAGCACTGATCCTGTAAGAGCTCTATCTAATAATATTCCCTGAGGATTTGAAGATATAAAAACGTCTCGTACAATTGCTGCAAATTCGCCATTAACAAGCGCAATACTACCTGGTTGAGCATCAGGAGTTATACCTGAGCCTGAGGCAGTAACATTTATTGTAGTCCCATTCCCACCTATAGTTAAAATTGTATAATTACTTTTTTTATAAAGACTTATAGGTTTATACGGCGCTAATTTTGCAACAGATATTTGTTCTTCTTTGGTGTAGTGAGTGGGTGATGCTAAAGAAACATTTATAACTCTAGGCTGATTTCTATTATCTGTAAAAAATAATAAATCTTCTAATAAATTTACACCTGTAATAAAACTTTCTTTTGAAAAATTTAAAAAAGAACCTTCTAGTAGTTTAGATGTAGAAACAGTACTACCATTTAAATTTAATTTATGCAAAAAACAATTTGCATTACTAGCCACAGGTTCGCTAATATCAACGTCTTGGTCTGTAGAAAAAATATATAAATCATTTTTAGACTCATCAACGTAATACCCTATAATATCTAAGCCGGTAACACCTTCAATGCCGTTTATATTAGCTATCTCGTCGTTCCCCTTAATATTTTCAATTGCGCCAACATCAGCACCTTCAGATTTACTAACTTGAATATTTACAGCATTTCTATATTCTCCAGATGGAATTAATCTCGCATCTAGGTCTTTATTCATCTTCGATTTTATGAAGGCGTTTTTAACTTCAGGCATTAGTGTTTAATTATTTTAGATTTATTTCTCATTACCTGCGTAATCTCTTCAAGCTTAATATTTGAAAGTCTTAATTTAGCATTTCGTATTTTAGCTCTTCTTTCTTTTTTAAATCTTTGTATAATATATTCTGGTATACTTGGTCTAACGGAAATTAAAGCATAAACTATATAAGCATAAAATGCTTCTTCCGCTAGCTTTGGCACCTTCATGTCTTCTGTATATGCAAGCCCGTCAGATATATATTCTAAAAGTATTATTTTATCAACTAAATTACTTGAGAATGCAAACTTACCTTCTCTTTCATTTATAGTAAACCAACCGTTAATTTGTGTTGTTTCTGGGTTTAGCCCGAATCTTTGGCCAACCAAACCTCTATATCCAGGATCTACGTTTACGTCTGCATCATAAAAATAAGGGTCATATACGCCGGTAATTTTTTTAGTATCAGCGGACTCCCAATTTTCTTCTATAATTGATGTACCTTCTAAATTCTCACCACTGCCATCTTGAGTCGGTATACCTTGTCCATCTTGCATAGGTATTTCAGTTGGATTGCTAGTTAATCTAGTGGGGTATATGATATGCTTTACCCCAAATTCATCTGTCCATGAGGTCTTAACATAATTAACATAGTCTTGAGGAATCGCTACAGTAAGATTGTTTGGGATTGTGAGTTCTTGTGATTTAATACTTTTTAAAGTATCGTAGCTAAATTCCTGCATTGCTCTTTTAGCATGGAATATAACATCTGTTCTTTTTACAGAAGGTAAAAGTTTGCCATCACCAACATAGCTAATTATAAAGTTATCAATTATATCATTTATTGATAAATACCTATAGCTACCATAATCATTACCGGTGTAATATTGCGCGTTAGTTTGGGTTATTAAACCTCCATTTGGTACTGCCATATATTAACTTTTTTCTTGAATTTCTTCTTTTTGTATTTGACCAGCCGCTGCCTGTACAATATTTGGGTCTCTTATTACAACACCCGAATACAAAAGCACTCTTAAAACTACATTTGTAAATTCGCTATTAACAAGAGCAAACTGTATTGAGCTACTTCCATTATAGTCGTAGGCACCGTTTGGATTTATTGAATATCCCCAAACAATATTTTGTGGTATAGTAAAATAATAAATATTAAAATCGGAATTAGCCCAATCAACCCCGTTGTTTTGTTTTGGTAAAAAAGCTATTTGCTGGGATCCTCCTGATTGACTACCTGCGTTTTGTTCAAAAGCAAATATAGGAAAATTTACTGTAGGTGATGTTAGTGGCGAAAGATTATTGCTAAATAATTCACTAAATGTAACCATTTGTGCTTCTGTAGTATCATTCACAACTATTCTATCTAGTCTATATAAATTAGCGGGCAAAGATACTCTTGAATAAATTTTTCCAGCTAATACAGCTATACCAGCCGCATTAAGAGAAGCTCTAAACGGCGCAAGCTTATTTTCTAAATCTTGTATTCTATCTGCAGTTCCTGTGTCTGGCTGGCGTTGTCTTACTAATTGGTTGTAGTCTTCAAATGTTTTATTATATATTTCAAGCTGGACCTGAGAAGCAATTCTATTAAACTCTTCAGGCGTCATATAGCCTCGCTGCTCTTTATTTAAAATAAGTAATACTGTTTGATATACATCATTTACATTTACAGCCATATTTGTTTTTTATTAAGAAGAAAAATTAGTAAAGACCAATCTTGACTTTGATTTTTCTAATTGTTTTGTTTTTTCAACCATTAACTTTTGTAATATTGCAGGAGGTGTGTCAGGCCGATTAGAAAGAATTGAATAAGCCATGCATATATATAAAGCTTCTTCCGCTAGCTTAGGTATGGCTACAGACTCGTCTAGCGTAAGTATATTTGATAAATACTTCACTGTGGATGTTCCTGTGTCGCCTAATATAATAGTATCGTTATTATAATCTAAATAAAATTTACCTAAAGTAACAGGCGGAGATGAGTCTTGCTGCACTAGTCGATTTCCCGAAGAGTCTACCACTTCTATTATTGAAACAAAGTCTTCCGGCAAATTATGCGATACGCCCGCACCAGTATAATCTTTTGAAAACTGACTTTTTATAGTATCATAAGCAAATTCTTGCAAACATCTTTTAGCATGCAAAACAACCTCAGCTCTTTTAAAATCAGGTATAAGTCTACCGGTTCCTGTATAAGAAACCACAAAGTTGTTTACAGCCTCCTCTAGGGATATAAAACCGTTTATTGAAGTTGTATCTGCCATGTATTATTTTTGTGAATTTGCGGCTACTTGTTGCTCTTTTTGAGCACCTAATGAAGCTGCCTTAGGGTCATTACTTGTAACACCTGCATAAGTTAATATTTTACTTACTAGTAAAGGCTCATCCGAAGCGTGTATATCAAAGTCTCTAGACGCGTTGCTAATATAAACATAATTACCTAAATCAGGGTCTACATTAAAGCCCCATTTAGCCTGTGCGGGTTCTTTTATATAACTTATCTTTACATTTCCTGACATTAAATTTGGATAAAACGCAAAGAATTTATTTTCGTGAGTATACACAGGATACGCAAGTGTTGGCGCAGTTAAAGATCCTTGATTAATAGTGTATAAATCGTATCTATTAATTTTTTCAATTCTTGTTATGTCTCCGTTAGATGCTCTATATTCAAGTTCATCTATTTTATAAAGATCAGAAGGTTGTGATGCGCTTGAAGTGCCTGTGGTTCCAGATTGAGTTAAAGTAGCAGTTGTTTGAAAAAGCGATATTTTTTCTTGTAATAATGCCATTCTATCAGCATAAGCTAAATCAGTTTGTGGCATTCTTAACAATTGATTATAATCGTCTAAATATTCTGTAAATATTTCTTTTTGTGCTTGATTAGCAATTTTATTGAATTCAGTGGGCAGGATTGCACCTCTTTTTTCTTGTTCTAAAACTACGAGAACAGTTTTATATACTGAATTAATATTTATAGCCATATTTTTATTTTAATAAAGAGCGGCAACATAACGCTACCGCTCTATATTAATATCACACGTTATGCAAACTTTTTTTCTATTGATTTGTAAACTTCTACACCTTCGTCTGTTTGCAAGAAGGCAGCAAAAGCTGAATATGGGTTTTCATCAAACGGCACTGTCATAAGTTTTTTATCATTTGATGCCCACGAAAAGACTCTTTGGTCTTGCGAAAGTTTAATGATGTTTGCTTCTTTTGCTTTAATTGCAAAATTACGAAGCTGAACATTTTCATCATTTGCGAGCTCTAGGAATAGCATAGGATTTCTTTTAGCAAACAAAAGTAAATCTCTTTTTAATTCTTTTGAACTCATTTTTGATACTGAACTTCCTAATTCAACGCGTACTATAGCTTCAGCCATATCGACATCCATTGTCATTGCAGCATTAAGAGCTTCTAGTTCTATTTCAATACTTTCAAGCTGATCTTTTGCTTCAACAATAGAATCATGCTCTGTATATCTTTTATTTAAGAATGGGTGATATAAAGAAAGAAGCTTTTGTAATGCTTGTTTTTCTTTAGGCACAAATAAATGTCCATTTTTAAACATAATATGCCCTAATGTAACTTCACCTTTTTGCTCATCTACAAACGGTGAATTTTGATTAGTAGCATACCTAAGCTCTCTTTGTTCTTGTTTTTCCGGGTCAAACCAAAGCATTTGTCTATGCCTTGAGTGTTTTGCCGGCACTGCGTATGTTAATGGAGACGAACCTACTAAATAGTAGTGTCTATCTTTAATTTCCCATTGTGGTTCTTTTGGCTCTTTTTTTACAGTTTTAGCCTTAACTATTTCCTGAGGCGCAACCTCAATTGTTTCTTCTGCTGTAGCTTTTTTTGCCATGATATAATATAATAAAAGTTTTAATAAAAATAAAAACTACCCCCGTAATTAAACGAGGGTAATTTTTAAAGGATATTGCTTATTTCTTCAACAATACGAAGTTGTTAGCACCTTGAACACACAAACATCTTTCTGACAAGAAGTGTACGTTCATTGCGTCTTCGCTTGAAGTAAATGCTCCACCTACTGAACCTGTAATCCAAGTTTTAAGTCTTCGATCATCAGCTTCAGAAGCACGGTAACGTACGTGAAGGAATGGTCGTCGAATATTAGTACCAAGGATTTGGTCATATACAGTAGAAGTACCAGCTGGAATAAGAACACCATCAATTGAGTCTTCACCTGTTCCGTCTGTTGCGAAGGACGAGTCGAATCCACGAGTTGAAGCGTCGTTTAAGTATTTCCAGTCAGTCTTATAGAAATCATAAGAACCTCTGCGGAAGCCAGTGAATCCAAGATTCAAAGCCATTTCTTCAGAGTTCTCAAATAGTCCATAAGCTGTACCTCCATTTCCACCAGCAGAAAGGCCTGCAAGCATATCGTCAAAAGCTAGATTAGTAGTACGATCCAAGAAAAGCATGTTTTCTTCAATAGCGCCTTGTCCGTCTAGGTTTTTAAGGATTTCATCAAAAGAATCTAAATCTGCTGGGAAAGCTGAATATACGTTTCCACGCTCAGTAATTGCAGAAAAAAGACCTTGTGTACCTTTAACATCTTGCGAGTTTGCAGAGATACCAGCTAGTGTGCCATCAGCTTTTTCAGCTTCAACCATAGTCATTTCTAAGTAATCTTGATAACGTAGTCTTGTTTCAGACTCAGCCTTTAGGTACCATAGATATCCAGAAGTTCCATCTTCAGTAGCAACTTCAACCCATCCAATCTGAGCAGTGTCAGAACCATTAATACCGTAGTGGTCTTTAATGATAATTGGTGAGTTATTAAATTGAGTAAACTCAGGATCTACTGAACCTTCCATTCCAGAAGTTCCTTTTCCAAATTCAGAACCAAATACAAATACTTTTAAAGCATCTGCAGATACGAGAGCAGCTGACCATGTTGCTGACCCAAATGGGTGAGCTTCAACGGTAGTTCCTGTAACAGCGCTTACAAAAGCTTTTTGCTCAGTGCCTGTGTCAGGATCAAGAACAACGATCAATGCATTCTTACGAATCGCATGATGTTTTCCAGCACCTCCAACGATACTAGATCCTCCAGCGGCGTTGTCTCCAACAGTTACAGTAGCGTCATCAGCGGCTGCAATTGTACATGCGTTATAAGAAATATGCAAGCGATTTTGCTCACTCCAAATGACTTGATCAGAAGTCATTGGCATCTCAGCGCCTACCATTTGAAGAAATCCAGAAAGCGTACGGTTTCCGTATCGCTCTACTTCAGCTTCATAAATTTCAGGTAGATATTGTTGAGAAAAGTCATTACCAGCACCACTTGTAAAATCAAGATAGTTTGAAGTGCCGGTTTGTTTTGCGGCCGTTGGGATCAACGAGCCATACAAAGGTGATAATGCCATTTTGTTTTAATTTTAAGTTTTAACGTTTTGTTTTAATTTTAAGTCTTGAAGAATCCGCACCACTAACAGATTTGACTTTTAATCCATTTATAAACACATTACCGCTTTGACTGCCACGAGGCTCATCGCTAATATTTTTTGATTTATTAGTGAGATTTCGTATTGCGTCAGCTTTTCCTTGCTCATAAAAATGATTTATAACTTTGTCAGGATTGTTAGCTACATATAAAGCTTTATGATAATCAGTCATGTTTGATATTCTACCCTCTTTATTTAAGAACTTCTTAATAAAGTTTCCCATATCAGACTGAAATTCAGCCACAGATGAACTATCTTTTACGCCGTACCTAAACTTTTTTTCACCTAAATTAAAATCAAAACCTTTGAATTCGTCGGTGAAATAGTTTTTTGTTCGACTTTGAAAGTCTTCTGTGCGTTCCTTTATAACTTGCTGCTCTTCATTATATCGATTGAAAAAGTCAACTGCATTTTGTTGTTCCTGAGTTACGCCGGGTCTCAACTTGATTTCGTCGTAATATTTATCTTTCAGTCCCTCTAAAAAACCTTTGGCTTTTGCAACTTCTTCTTTATACGCAATTTTTTTCTTACGTATATCTTTTTCATCATCTATTTCTTCGTCCCACGTAAAATCTTCTAAAAGAATACCCACGTCTTCAGAATCTAGATGAGGTTTGCTTTGGAGGTAATATTCCCGCAAAAGTGTATTGTTATCTATATTAGAATAATCCGCATTTAATCTTACGTAATCTTCTAACGTTCCACCAGTCTCACTCATAAAGTCTACAACCTTTTGAATGTTTTCTGGTAATGGTTCTGCAGTATCTTGTGATTGCTGCACTGCATCCTCAACTTGCTCTTGCAAGGTTTCAGTTTGCTCTTGAACCTCTTCTTCTGTTACTTCTTGTATTACAGGTGCATCTTCTACCGTTTCTTCGGACTGCCGTATTTCTTCAACCACTTCTTCGCTACTTTGCGAGTTTCTGGATTCTTCGACAGGAGCATTGCTCTCATCTGCTGTACTGACTTGAACGGCATCTTCTTGTTCTGTTTTTTCGGTAAGATCTACCTTAATGGTATCACCTGTTTCTTGTGTTTCTTCCGGCTTTTGAGACAAATCTACTTTAATAGTTTTAGGTGTCTCAGAAAGCTTTTTCATTTTTCGAGGTTTAACTTTGAATTCACCCTCTTGCTTGACTGTTTCTGCCATGATAAAATATTATAAAATTAATAAAAATTACTTAGGATCAAACTGGCCTAAGTCAAAACCACCTAATACGTCAAACCCAGCGGATTCAAAGTTTTTTGGCAGTGTGTCGTTTTTGCGCTGATTAATTAATTCTGATTGTTGCGTTGCTTGTATTTTAGTGCGCTCATCTTTCCTGTCTTCTTTGTAAGCGTCTTTTGTGTTAATTACAGCCGCCTGAGCTTCTGCTAATTGTTTATTGAATTGAAACTCTAAAGTCATTAATTCCTTTTTAATTTGAGCTTCTTTTTCTAATTTTTGTATTTCAAATTGAGATTTACCTTGCTCAATCTGTAATTTTGTTTGAGCTAAAGCTTCCTGTTTTTGAAGCTCAGCTAGTGCTGCTGCCTCAGAAGCCTGAGCATTAGCCTGAGCCTGCGCTTGAATGTTTGCTTGCTGAGCGGCTTGATCGGCCTGCTGCTTTTTGCGCTTTCTTACTTTTAGCAATTCATTTGCTAATTTTAAGTTACGCAGCTCTCTTATATCAATTACATCCTCTAACCCAATTTGCCCCGACTGTACGGCCATTTGAATATTTTGCTCAAGCTGTTGTTTTTCTTCTTCGTCGGGTTCAAGTTCTAGGTATATACCAAAATCATGCATACCATTTTTTTGGATTTCTTTTAGAGTTCCTACGTTGTAGCTGCTAATACTATTTTTAAGTGTTTCTTCTGTTAAAGGAAATTCTAAAGCATCTCCTATTCTTAAAGATATGTTTTCAGCAAGACGTAATGATATGTATAATGCAGACTGTAATATATGCCGTGTTGCTGTATTACTATTTGCTGCAGCTAATTTTTGTAACCCTACTAATGCATTTTTATCAGGAGTACTTCCGTCTCTTGCCTCGTTTAATCCTGTTACATCACGTATCATTTGTAAATAATATTGATACGTATTAATAAGGGAAGCAATTTTACCTTGCCCTGATGAAGTCTGCAATTCCTGAATAGGTACTTTGCCTGGGTTCATATCGCCTTCCTGAGTGAACGATCGTCCTACGATACTACCTGTTTGGAAGTACATGCTTAACGCCTCTGCAGGATTATAATTAGTGCCATTGCCTAAGTCAACTTCAGCTAATCCATCAACATCTACATAAACACCATCTGGCACCATACGAGACATTACCTGCTGCAGCTTTAAATGTGTAAGCTGAATCATATCTGCAAACCCTGTTACGCGACTCACTAACGATTCAATTTTACCTTTATACATCCTAGGCGCTACCATGGTATAATTCATATTAACTTTAGGGGAATCAGCAAATGGTCTAGTCATATGTTCAGACATTTGCCAAGATAACATTTTATTATTACCCAATACTTTTGCGCCGGTATACAACACCTCTATTACTCTTTCTACTCTATCAAAATTATCGCTTAGTGGTGGATTAAATATATCCGGTTTTTCTAAAGCTTTTTCTAGACCTTGGTCTGTTTTCTTTATTTTAAAAACTTGAGTTTCATATGTTTTATATTCAAAATACAAAACACTTATAGTGTTACCGTCATTTTGCCCATAATAGTTTCGAGCATAATCAGAATTGCCAGGTTGCTTTTGTATTTCTTCAAGATCTTGAGGCGCTAAATAAGGAAACTCTTTTGCTAGCTCGCTTAAAAGAACTTGTTTTACTTCGCCTACATAATATAAATCATCAAAATTAGGGTCTTCTGTGTATGAATAAACTAAATTAGCAGGGTCTACATATTTTACTTTAATACCCTCGCTTTTATTTTTT
>Ga0181379_1000302_pt1 | contig 24947 bp, 31 predicted proteins | sample 2SPOviralmetaG_FD_130115 | JGI IMG/M metagenome (GOLD analysis project Ga0181379, IMG submission 130115) | Marine viral communities from the oligotrophic San Pedro Time Series (SPOT) site, San Pedro Channel, CA, USA - 2 SPOT_SRF_2009-07-10 | ecosystem: Environmental > Aquatic > Marine > Strait... | reverse complement strand
TTATAGACTATATTGAAAATGTATTAGAAGTACCAAGAGATGAATATAGTGGTATGCCTACTTGTCCTTTTGCTAAACAAGAACGAGAAAGTAATAACATTTACATAAATACTATAACAAAAGGCAATGATTTTATAGTTTGTATACATAAATTTATAGAATCCGGCAAGAATTCGGCAGTTTTTATACAAGATGATGAAATATTTGAAAAAGATACTAAAAGATACCAAAAATTTTTAAATAATATATTAAAAGCATTAGATAAAGACGAATGGAAAGCACTTTGTATTAATCCTGATGATAAATTAGAAGTAGATGGGTTTAATGCTAGATCTTTAGCACCTTGTTTTTTAGTTTTAATAAATAATAAAAAAGAAATTAAAAAAGCGCATGATATTATTAAAAAAACAAAATATTATGACAAAATGGATTCAAAATATAAAAAATATCTGGGAGTTAAATGAGAGTACCTAAAAAACCAACTGGAAGACGAGCATTACCATTTTATTGGTGGAGGAGATTTAGATCACATAAGTGTTTACCTTATAAAGCAAGGTTATTAGATAAAATAACAAATGGTGATTTTGAACCAACACCATTCTTTGATGAAGCTAAATGGGAATTACATTGGATGAAAGAAGAACAGGATGATTTTATAACAAATTATCAAGGTAATGACCCAGAACTTGATCATTTATACTTAGAAATTGAAATACGTGCTAGAAAACGTTATAATAAGTTATTTGAAGATGGGATGAAAGATGATGCTGGTAGAATAGATAGTTTAGTTAGTAACTTTAGTAAACATTTTAAGGTTAAAAAAGATAAAGTAACTGAATTAATGAATGAATTTGATGGTACTGTGTTAGAATTTTATAGATTTATGCGAGAGGATTTGGTTACCTGAAGAAGGGGTCGTATATTTACCATGTAAATAAGAAAAAATAAAGGTTATGAATATAAAAGAGCAATTACAAAAAGGTAATGTAAGATTTACAGTTAAAGGTATTACTACTTATCGTTCAGATGATAATGGTGAATATGGAATGAATCCAAAAATATTTAAAGTAAGTGAAAGTGGTGATTCAATTAATGTAGATGAATTACTATCAGTTAGTGGTATGAATGTTACTAAATGGGGTCCTACCTGTGTTACATTATACACATATAATATGTTAGGAAAGAGATCAATAGGTAAAATTAGTTATAAAGACGTTTCTATATGTGTAAAGTAACTTGGTGTAATAAACCATCATTAGGCAAGTATTGTTCAATTCATATTCAGTATAAGGATTGGGTTAAAAATGCACCTAGTAGACCCTGGTTAATGTATAAGTTAGAAAAAATATTAGAGGGTTGTGGAGCTACTTGTGAGTGTTGTGGTGATGATTTAGTAGAAAGATTCCCACAACGTGAATTAAAAGATTTAATTAAAGGAATGGATGTAGATCATATTAATCCTGAAATTAAAGGTACATTAAAGGGTGAACAACCATCTAATTATCAATTAGTGTGTAAATACTGTCATTTATGGAAGTCAATAGATGAGGGTGATTTTGTAAATAAAAAAAGTAGGTCTAAAGTAATTAAAGACATACCTGGATTTGAAGGTACAATGGATGCTTTAGATAGTTTAAAATTAAAAATTAATACAATATAGGTTATGAGTTTTGAAACAACAATGAATAAAGGTTTTATGATGCAATTCGAGAATGGATTTAAGATATCTGTTCAATGGGGAAATGCTAATTACTGTAGTAGAAGAGGTAGTGGTGCTTGGGATGAAGCAATGAAGCAAGATTACTGGGAGTCAGCAACAGCAGAGATAGCTGTGTTTGATCATGGTGGTCAAATGGTAAATATTGGAGATGATACAGTAGCAGGTTGGTTGACTACAGATGATGTAGCAGCAGCAATTGTTATAGTTCAACAAGCAACCTCAAGCGAGGGGATGAGTGATAAATTTAAACAGTTAAAATTTTAATATGAAAAAATTAGCAATAATAGGTGGTTTAAGTATGATGACAATGGGTGGTGGTTATATGATTCATCATAATAAGTCAATTACACCTAAATTTGAAATGAATCCAAATACATTAGCTATAGCTACTGGTGGGTTTTTTGTAGCAGTAGGATTAACTTATAGATTTTAAATTATGGGTAAAGAATTAGATAAAGATATGCTTCGTATGATGACTATAACTGAGCGATTTAAGTATATGAATGACTTAAAGAAAATAAAGATGAATATAAGTCAAGCTAAAGCTGAGCAAAACAATGATCCATTTGAGGATCCTGATGTTCAAGAATTTTTAGAGCAAGCAGATAAACCTGGACCATGGCCTGAAGAGGATGATAAAATATTTACTGTTGGTGGTTTAACTGCTGATAAAGATCAATCGTTTAAAGCTTTCCAAGAAAAACAGAACCAAAACACTCAATCGTGGGTAGATGAGGAGGAGAGTGATTATGATAATTTCAGCGACGGTAAAGATAGTGACGGTGGAGAGGATTACGACGATTCAAATGAATATTAATTAAAATTACTTAATGATGACTGAAGGTATGATTGGGTTTGTTAGTGTAGTGGTGTTTATTATGTTAGTGGCTGTGTTTTGTGTAGTTGAAGATTATTATAAATCAAAGGCTCAACGCAAGTATGACGAACGTTTAGCCAAGTATGACACGAATAAAAATGATCGGGATAGTATGTAACAAACATTCGATGGGGAATGTGTCCCGAAGTTACACTCACATTAACCCCTCTAGCCCGCGCCTCCAAACCTTACACTATAGGTAAAAATATATACGTGAACCGCAAAGTAAACGCGTTGTTCACGGATGGTCACAAACAATGCGCGGAAAGCGTTGTGAACAATGCTTGGATACCCGAAAAATTGTTCGTATATTGGGGCATAAGCAAATAAAGCGCGCATAATGTGGTGAATGGTGATGGACTATGTGGTGATGAGCGCGACGGTGGAGCAGACTACGATGGTGGTAATTACTATACCAGCACCTCAGCCGTACTTACCCTATTATTATAATTAATTCCATACGATAGTATTTATTACTTACGGAGTACCTAGGTGTACCTGGGTGGGTACCTTATACTATAATATCTCCACCGTACGCGTAGCTGGATTATTATCTACCACCGTCGTATCCCTTACATATGCATATAATATCTCTGCCGTCGTACGCCGTACCGCCCGCGTAATTACCCACGGATCACCGCCGTCCATCGGGCGTGTATACGCGCAAGAAAGGTTTTAGCTGTCTTTATGGATCGTAAACGATCTTACATCATCGATTGTATATACAAATATATATGGGAAAAGGTTATTAAAAATCGTGATGTGGGGATTCTTTTTTTTAACAAAAATTTGATTATCGATAAAATATATACTTATATAGAATGCTTAATAACTGCTTCATATTAAAATAGTATGCAATAATACGTTGTAATGTATATATCAGCATGAAAAATCAAATAGACATTAGCCCAATAATATATGTGGTTATAATGGTTGTTGTATTTGCAACAGCTCTTTAAAAGTTTTTGAAGACTTCCGGTGAAGTGCTTGGTTCCCCGAGGGAGGGTTCGTATATTCATGTCATATTAATAATTAAAACAAAATAAAGGTTATGGTAAATTCAAAAGACATGCAAGAAGCAAATTATTTAACTAAAGCTAACATTAACAGTTTAGCACCATCAGTATTCGCAACAACACCAAGTAGTGATGTTTCAGAAAAATACACACACATTCCAACAGAAAGAGTAATTGATGATATGGAATTATTAGGTTGGAAACCAATTGAAGCAAAAGAGGTAAAAGCAAGAAAGAAATCAACTAAAGGATTTCAAAAGCATTTACTAGTATTCAGAAATGATGATGTTGTTATTAATGGTGAAGATGGTGATACAGTTTACCCACAAATTATATTAACTAATTCTCATGATGGAAAAAATTCATTCCAATTTCAAGCAGGTTTATTTAGATTAGTTTGTTCAAATGGATTAGTAATTGCAGATACTCAGTTTGAAGCAGTTAAAATGAGACATATGGGTTATTCATTTGAAGATCTTCAAGTTAAAATTAAAGAAATGGTTGAAAAATTACCATTAACAGTTGAATCGATGAATAAAATGAAAGCTACAGAAATGGAGCAAGATGCGATTCTTCAATTTGCTAAAGATGCTTTAAATACTAGATTTTCAGATGATGAAATGAAAAGAATTAAAGTTGATATGGATGAATTTCTTACACCAGTTAGGAAAGAAGATTCAGGTAGTGATCTTTGGAGTGTATTTAATTTAGTACAAGAAAAGGTTATTACAGGTGATTTTGATTACACAATAGGTACTAAACATAGAAAAGCTAGAGAAATTAAAAATTTCAAGCAAGATATGTTAATCAACAAAGAGTTATTTAATGTAGCATTAGAGTATGCCTCATAAAAATATAGTTTGGATTAATGGTTGTTTTGATGTGCTCCATATGGGGCATATCAAACTCTTCCAAAGAGCAAGACAAATGGGTCTTCCGGTGATAGTGGGGATAGATACGGATGATAGAATTCAGTTGATGAAGGGAGAGGACCGTCCTATAAATAACTTACAACATAGGGTAGAATTTTTAAGGGCTATTAAATATATAGATGCGGTAGTATCCTTTTCAACGGATGATGAATTAATTGATATAATTAAAGAACATTCACCCAAATATATGTTAATTGGAGATGACTACAAAGATAAGGATATAATAGGTAGTGAACATATCAAGGAAATAATATATGTAAAACGTTATGGTGAGTTAAGTTCTTCGGATATTATAAACGGAACCCACAAAACGTGATATTTATAATAAAAATATTCCAGCATGGCATCATATACATCATCAGAAACACGTAATAGCGGATCATTAGGGGAGCAACTTAATGGATTAAAAACATTTATCATCACTAATTTTACGGCGTCAAACAGTCAGTATCCGGTTGGTTATCTTACACTGGAAGGAAATTCAACGGCCAACCAAAATCTTACCTCAACAACTTTCCTCACCGGATCATTCTCATCATTTAGTGGTGGTATAGATCAAGATTCATTAGTAACATCTTCAACTCATTGGTCTATTTCTATTTCGGGTGATAGTGGACAATTTCAATTCAACCCAACTGATCCAATTGCTGCTAACTCATACTACATAAAAGGCACGGGGTTATTTGATTTAGAAATAACATAATACTGTATATACGTATTTATAGATGCTATATTGTCGAAGAGAGAAGTTTCGAGACCGCCTTTGCAAATAAATTTGGAGAAGCAAAAAATCGTTCGTATATTTACCCCATAATAATAAAATAAAGGTTATGTCACTACAAAGATTAAATTTAAAAGAATCCGAACAATACTTCCCTTCTAAAGGTATTGAAGATGCTTCTTTCTTTACTTTAACCCCCTCTCCTAAAGGTGGTGGTTGGGAAGATGTTACATATTTTACAAGTCGTAAAAAACTCTCATATACTAATCGTGATGGAGATCATGATTCTTGGGTATATGTTTTATCTAATCCTTCTCAACCCGGGATTTTTAAAATTGGTTATACTAGCAATACACCCGAAGAAAGAGCTAGACAATTATCTAATGCAACCGGAGTTGCTTTACCTTATGAAGTTGAGTATGCTTATAGTTGTTGGAATGGTTTAGAGTTAGAAAAAGATATTCATGAAAGATTAAATGAGTATCGTTTAACTAAACAACGTGAATTTTTTCAAGTTGATTTGGAAGAAGCAAAAGAAATAATTAATGAAATAGGAGAAAGTTATGTATAGATTATTATTAATATTACTTGTTTTATCTTCTTGTACTAAAGAAGAAATTAACCAAACTCCATGTATGGGGGATTGTGAAACTTTATATCGAATATTATATAAAAATCAACCTGTTAATGTAAATAATGGTTTTTATGAAATTGAATATGATAATTTAGATTATTTTCAAATAGAAGGTAATTTATCTACATTAAATGATCAATATGTTATAAATGATGTTCCATTAATTGAAGCAAAATTTGACTCTGATTATTGGGTTATTATGGATACTATTCAGTATCAAACCCCAATGTATTCTTACTTAGGTTGGTTTAATGATCAAACTTTAAATACACCCATTTCAATTGGTCCTCACATATACACTATGATTGATTTAGCTAATATTAACCCCCCATTAAATATTGTAGGGTACCAAATCCCTAAACATTTTTGTTTTGAATGTCCATATGCTTCTTCTATAGTAGGAACATACTCAAAATATAACTATAATCCTAAGCAAAATATATTTTTAGATAATGAAATGGTAGGAGATACAATTAATTTATTTATAGAAACTACATTTAATACTGATATGGGTGAAAGTGAAATTATTAGAGATCAGATTAAGGTTATTATATATTAATAAAAAATAAAGGTTATGAATTTAGGATATGCTTGCATTAACACCGCTTTAAAATCAGGTGGAATATTTACAAATAGAACTATGCGTCGAAAAACATTTGATGCTAAAGGTTTAGACTATGTGTCTGAATTATCACTTCAAAATGTAAAAGATCTTGAAACACATATTCATTGGAATAATGAATTTGATATTAAATTATTTAGATTATCGTCCCAAATATTTCCTTGGATGGAGGAATATAATTGGGAAGATTTAAAAGATTGGAATGAAATAAAATCATTAATGTTACAAATAGGTAAATATGCTAAAGAATATAATCAACGTCTTACTATGCATCCCGGTCCTTTTCATTGTTTAGCATCCCCAAATCCTAAAGTTGTAGAACGCACTATTATAGGCCTTAATAAACATTCAGAGCAATTTGATATGATGGGTTATAAACCAAGTCACCATAATAAAATAAACATTCATGTAGGTGGAGCATACGGAGATAAAGAGTCAGCACTTAGCAGATTTTGTGAAAATTTTAAATTATTAAATGAAAATACTAAAAAACGTTTAGTAGTAGAAAATGATGATTCTCCAAATGAATATTCTGTTAGAGATTTATATGAAGGAGTTTTTAAAAAAATTGGCACACCCATCACATTTGATTATTTCCACCATAAATTTAATACAGGAGAACAAACCGAAGAAGAAGCACTTAAATTAGCATCTACAACTTGGCCTATAGGTGTAACTCAATGTTGCCATTATTCAGAAAGCCGTAGGAAAGAAAAATTAGATGAATCTATTAGACCACAAGCTCACTCAGATATAATTTATGAAAAAATTCAAACTTATGGTTTAGAACCAGATATTGTAATTGAAGCAAAATTAAAAGAACAAGCAATATTTAATAGAGTAATTTAAAGACTTCCATAAAGATATTTGGAGAAGCCAAATATTGTTCGTATATTTACCCCAATAATAATCAAAAAATAAAAGTTATGTCAAAAATTAATGTAAACACTAAAAACAGTATTTTAATCAATAATAGATTATATATTACTGCTTTAAAAGCTCAAACAATTTCAAAAAAATTAAGTGAAGAATTTGTTAAAACAGGTAATAATATTAATCACCCTATAAAAGGACTTCATTATGAGTTTACGGGTAATTATTCAAGATCATAATTATGAATATTGTTCAAAAACGTTTTTTAGAAAAAGCAACATCTGAAGAGATTTTAGATTTTGCTAGTTGTCTTGATCAAGCTAGTAGAGCAGGAAAGACAGTTGAAGTAGTATACTCAGCACTAGAAACAATTAACTCAATACCCAGTATATCTCCATTACTAGCTATGCAAATAGCATGTGGGGATTGGGATGTCTAACTTAAAAAATAAAAATTATGCAACATTTTACTAATAACGGTAAAGAGTATTTAAAAAATAAAAATATGTCAGAAAATTCAAAACCAGTTACAATGGAAGAAATGCAATCTCTACATGATGAATGGTGGAATAGTTTATCCGAAGATGAAAAAATTAAACTATTTCAAGAACAAAAAGAAGCAGAAGATTACTTCTATAATCAAAAACAATCTAATAAAGATTTAAAATAATCTTACACTATTTTGCATAGCGATATTGCATTATAACGCGAAATTACGCGATTTAATACAATACTTACCATGTTATATAACACTATATAACTTTAATATAAAATTAATTATATACATTAGGACCAGTAGCTCAGTTGGATAGAGCATCTGCCTTCTAAGCAGACGGTCACAGGTTCGAATCCTGTCTGGTTCACTATTTCTTTAAGAATCATTTGGGTTTAGTATATTTATACCATATATTCAAGATTATATGGGACATTATGAAGATTTTTTTATTGAAATGACACAATCACTGGATGAGAGAGGTCTAAGAGGTAAGTTTGATTCTCAATTACAAAAGATGCAATATCAAGAAAAACATCAAAGTAAGGATATTAGAGATAAGTGGAGATATGCTTTTGAAAAAATTATAAGTGATAAAAATGCTTAATTTAGATAATCTGTTTAATTTATTTCCCCCTAAGGATGTTATTGAAAACAATGATGTTCATATTGATTTTACAGAATCCCCTACATATTATTTAGGTATGTGGAAAAAAATAATATTAAATCATATTAATTTTAATAAAAAAATCCTTCAATTTTTTAAAAAAACTAATGATGAGTTTGATATACAGGATGTAGCTGAAGCTGGTAGGCATGTTGTATTTAATAGAGCTTGGTATTATTTAAAAAGTATAGATATTAATGATAAAGCTCATTTAAAATCAATTAAAGATTATAAAGATGACTATTTAGAAACATCTTTAGAACTTGGGATAAAACACTTCCAAGAACTCGAAGAATATGAAAAATGTGCCCATATTCTTAAAGTATTAAAAACCTCCCAGAAATTTTAAATTTAAGTTTGGTTACCTCACTTATTCCCGGTACCTTGAAAATACGGGAATTTTGAAAAATTAGGAATGATTAGGGAAATAAGGGATGTAGAAATAAGGGTGGATAGGGAAATGGTTATTCGTATATTACATCATATTAATTAATTAAATAAAAGTCATGGATTTCAGAAATAAAGTACTAGTGGACAAAAGATTCACTCAAATTAAATCAAAAGTAAAAAATTTAGACCTTATGGTAGCTAGAGGTCAATCAACTCAGCAAGATTTTAGAAATGGTCTTAAAGATCTATATGAAACAGTTGAAGATCTTGAAACTCTAATTGAAAGAGAAACTCAAGAATTAAGAAACGGTTAAAATTAAAATAAAAGTTATGAAACTATCAGCAGAACAAATCCAATCAAATTGGGAAGAATTTCATTCTAATATAAAAAAATATATTAAGGGTGATAGGCAAACACAATTATTAGCATTTTATACAAAATTTCAAGATCGTCTTGTAATGATGCCTGCTTCACATAAAAAAGAGTACCACAATGCATTCCCAGGTGGATATATTGACCATGTAAATAGAGTGGTTAGATGTGCTCTTAAACAATATGAATTATGGAAAGAAGAAGGAGCAGATATTACTACTTTTACAGTTGAGGAATTAGTATTTTCCGCTATTAATCATGATTTAGGTAAAATGGGAGATGATACTCATGAATCTTATTTACCTCAGACTGATAAATGGAGAAAAGATAAATTGGGAGAAGATTATATGCATAATAAAGCAATTGCTTTTGCTGCTGTCCCAGATAGAGGTTTATTTTTACTCCAACAACACGACGTTAAATATACATTTAATGAAATGATAGCTATCCAAACACATGATGGTTTATATGATTCGGCAAATGAAAAATATTTAAAATCATATATGCCAGAAACTAAACCTAGAACTTCATTACCTTTTATATTACATCAAGCAGATATGATGGCCGCAAGAATAGAATTTGAAGTTGAATGGTTACCTAAGTTTAAAAATAACTTGGATGGGCAAGAAAAGAATTTTACATTAAATAGCAATAGCAAAAAATCTAATGTTAAAAACAAAGCTTTAGGTTCTATTCAAAGTGAAGGTTTAAAAAACATATTCGATAAATTATGATTATAACAGGTTCAACCATAGTTATTATACTTCTTTCAATAATTGTACTTCTTTTAGGGTTTACAACTCTTAATTTACTTAGAAAAAACGAAAAAGCAGAAGATATTGTTGTTGGTTATCTTACCTATCTAGATCAAATATCTAGAGTAATTGAGGCAGCCGATATTAAAATCAAAAAAATAGATATCAAAGGTTCATTTGAGTCAGATGATGAGATAGGTTTTTTCTTCAAACAAATTAAAAAAGTACAAGAAATTCTAAATGAATTTCAATTGAAAAAATTTAAATAATGGATGAGATAATAAGAAGGCATAAAGCACAAAAACAAAGTAGAGTATATTTTACAAAAGAAACAGAAGCAGCGATTGTTAGTTACAATCGCTCCTCTGATCCCGACGAACGAAGTGATTTATATCAAAACCATATTCATTGGGCTTTTTATAAATTAACAGAAAATATAATTCATACATTTAAATTTTATTATACTGATGGGGTTGAAAATTTAGAAGATCTCCAACACGAAATAATTACATTTTTATTATCTAAAATACATAAATTTGATCCTACTAATGGGGCTAAAGCTTATTCTTATTTTGGTACTATTGTTAAAAGGTGGTTGATAGTTTATAATCAAAAAAATTATGGTAAAAAAATTAAAAATATTTCTATATCAGATTTAAACCACTATTCTCAATTAGATACTACAGACCCTTCTTTTATAACATCTAAAAGAGTTGAAGATGATGTTCAAAATGTTGTTAGTAACGAAGAATTTAGTAATACAACAGCATCTAAAATACCTAAAGAGTATAAATATGAAGATCGTTTATCCTTATTTGTTGATTATTATGTAGAATATTGTACAGATAGAATTTATGAATTATTCCCTAAAGGTAATGATGCTACTATAGCTGATGCAATTTTAGAATTATTTAGAAAAAGAGAAGCCATAGATGTTTTTAATAAAAAGGCACTTTATATTTACATACGTGAAATGGTTGATGTAAAAACTCCAAAAATAACTAAAATAGCAAATAAATTATATGGTATTTTTAAAGAAAAATATTTATTTTATTTAGATCACGGATATTTTCCTCCAAAATAGTTTTAAAAATATATATTTATAACCAAAAATTATGGGACAATTAGATTCATTAGTTTTTGGTAAAAAATCATTTTCCGATATACTGGAAGAAATTTACCAAAACCAAAAAAAGAGAGATGCTCAAGTAGTAGCATTAATATCCGAATTAAAACCATTAGTTCAAGAAATAGGTGATGCTACTCTTATAGTACCACTTATTAAAGAATATATGGAAATTGGTGTTAAAAATGATGATGCCTTAATTAAGATGGCAACTATAGTACAAAGAGTACTCCAAAATGAAGGAGACGGTGATACACTAGGTATCACAGATGAAGAAAAACAACAACTATTAGCTGAGATGGATAAACTTCAGCTAGATAAATAAGCATAAAAATGCCAAGATTATCAACAACTTTAGCATCCTTTTCACCTACAACTACAGCTCAATCTGTTAAATCTGGTGTTTTTGCAGCTAGAGTAAAATTTGCAATGGTAGATGATACTCAACAAAGTCAAGTATTTAAAGATTTTGGTGAGTGGAGTTCTATAGGCTGTGTTTTTTTTGATAGACTAAATCAACCTAACCCAAATCCACAATTTACATCTGATAATTTTGCAAGACCTTTATTTCCAAATAATTCTAATATACCACTACAAAATGAATTAGTGTATATTATGGCTTTACCAAATAGTAATGTTCAATCTGATGTTAATGAAGTGGCTTATTATTATTTTCAAGCAATTAATATATGGAATAGTACACACCACAATGCTATCCCAGATCCTATATATTCTAATACAAATCCAGAATCACAACAAGCAGACTATCAACAAACTGAAGCAGGATCAGTAAGAAGAGTAACAGACGGTGGAACCGAAATTGATTTAGGTGAAGATTTTAATGAAAAATTAGAAGTAAGAAATTTACAACCATATGCTGGAGATTTAATATATCAAGGTAGGTGGGGTCAAACTTTTAGATTTGGGTCTACATTACAAGATGCAAATATCCCAAATCCCTGGTCAAACGCAGGAGAAGATGGTGATCCTATTACTATTATTAAAAATGGTCAACATGAAGAAGATACAGATCCTTGGGTACCTCAAGTTGAAGATATAAATACAGATTTATCTAGTATTTATTTAACTTCTACACAAGAAATACCAATTGAAGTAGCTAGTAAAAGTTATAAATCTTATGATTCTTCCCCAGAAGCAACACCTATATTCCAAGGTGAACAAGTAATTATAAATTCTGGAAGGTTATTATTTAACTCAAAAACAGATAATATATTATTATCCTCATTTGATACTATTAATTTAAATTCTGTCAACAGTGTAAATATAGATACTCCAAAAACAATTATTCAATCCCCAGAAATATATTTGGGTGATAAAGGAGCAACTGAGCCTGTTATATTTGGAGATAAATTTTTAAATGACTTTCAAAGTTTACTAACATCATTAATTGGATTATGTGGAGCATTAGCTACTCCTATAGGATCAGGACCACCTTTTGTAATAAATGGTGCAATACCTGCTCCAGCAACAGAAACTCAAGTTAAAGCTCAAAATATGTTAAATAAAATAACATCATATAAATCTAAAGTAAGTAAAACTAAATAGATGTCAGCATTATCTAAACTTTTTGTAAAAACAATATCTAGAGTAATTAAAAATACTACTAAGTTTGAAATTGCTATTGATGATTTAATTTTAAAATTTCAGGATGCATGTCCTCCTAAAGATCAATTACTTCAAATTGTAAAACAGAAAAACCAAATACAAACAGCATTAGCTACAGTAATAGGAGCATTTTCTAAATTACAACAAACAGTAGATGTAACTACATCTATAGTAACAGCAGTGAGTGTTGCTGTAAAAGTAATAAAAGCATTACCAATACCAACATCATTCCCTCCAGGGGTAGGTATTCCTATAAATGTTATTACAATTCTATCAGATTCATTAGATAAATTAGGAGACTTAATATCCTCTGCTAAGGGTTCTTTAAAAATAGTACCAGGAGCTGCAAAAACAATAACACAAGCTTCTCAAAGAGTACTTGATAAATTAGCAGTATTAGATGGGGTTTTAAACAAATGTCTTGAAGAGTTATTAAATCAAGAAAATATGGAATGGGATCCAAATAAAGAATATGGTGATGGAGATGTTGTTACATTTGGTAATAACACAGGAGCTGGTAGTGGGTTTTGTTCATTAGGACCACAATATACAACTCAAGCTGAATGTGAGGCAGCTGGAGGAGTTTGGAATACGTTTGGAAATCCTGGTAGTGGGGGTGGAGTAAGTTATTATAAATCTTTAGGAGATGGTAATTTAAATAATGCACCTCTTCCTGCACAAGTCCCACCATTATGGACAGGTTCGGATATAACAGAAGCTAGAGATAACTTAGCTGAAGAAATAGGAAATGTAGCAGCTGAATCAGGTGTTAATGTAGATGTTAATTTAAATAAAGCTGATGAAGAAGCCTTACTTAATCAATTAAATGCTAATAGTAATGATCCTTATCTATACCAAAAAACAGGATTCCCAACTGCAGATTGGAGACTTATAATTGAAGTTAATGATAGAAATGATTTTCCTTTCCCTCAAAGAAGAATAAGGGCCCAAAACGAAAATACAGATGATACTAATCCTTATAAAGGTATTGTAGTATATAATATATTTGGTAAAAAATATTCATATAGTTTATCAGTAGAAGTATTAATTAATGAAGTTATATTCATAATTGAAAATTTAAATACTACATGGTATGAAAATAATAATATAAATGGATCATTAGGAACTACATCTTTAGATCCAACAACAACTAACGATTATTCTTTTAATTATGATACAGTAGCAGGAGACCCAAATGTATCTGATCCTAATTCAGACATAACATCTTCTGTACCTACATCATCAAATGATATTAATTTTATTCCTATTAGTTTTATTGCTGATGATTTAGTAACAAATGTAGCTGGAGTAGTTGAAACTAAAAGAATTGATATACCTACAAATACATCAAATCCTATTATTAACCAAATTCAAGGTAGAGTAGTAACAACTCAAATCTCACAATCTATAGATATAATTATAGATCCTGGAACATCAAGTTTAGGTTTTGGAAATGGTGTAGGGTTTGGTAATTTTACAAATAATCTTCAACCAACGGTAACAGCTAGATTTACACCAGATGTTATAAAAACTTGGAGTCCTAGTGTATATCCAAATTTAGAAAGATTTTCATTAACAGCTAATGATTCTGTTTTAGTACAAAGGTTTACTTATAACGAAATAGGAAATTATGTATTTAAATTAGAAGTTACAAATCAATCAAACATTAACATCAATGGCACAGGTAATGCTTACTTGCGTATAGTCCCTTAAAATAAGGGTTTAAAAATTAATTAATATAATATTTATAATAAAAAAATGAAGTCATCACAATTAAAAACGCTAATTAAAGAAGCGGTAAAAGAAGCAATTCAAGAAGAATTGAAAGATATTTTGCTGGAAGCTGTTAAGACTCCTAAAGTTATAACACATACTCCACCACCAGTAATGGAAAATATAACTCCGGTTCCTCCTCAACAACCTCAAATGAGTGCTGAAGAAAAAAGAACTGCATACCAAAATATTTTAGGTGAAACTGGAGCTCAATTTACATCTGCAAATGTTCCTCAATCATTCACTCCACCACAAGGAGGAAGTTTTGATACTAGTAATGGAACACTACCAGCTGGTGAAGTTGATATGTCAATGATAGCAGGTTTAATGAAAAAATAATGGCCAGAATAATTCAGAGTAAATACCCGATAGATTCAGTTGCTAGAAAAGCAATAGGGTTTTCTCTTCCTTTTAATGGTCCCGCAGTTTTCAACCCAACATTTACAACAAGGGCTCAAATAAAGTCAAATTTAATTAATTATTTATTGACTAATAGGGGAGAAAGAGTATTTAATCCTAATTTTGGAGCTGATTTAAGGAATTTATTATTTGAAAATATAATAGATAGTACTACAGATGAATTAAAAGAAAGAATACAAAATGATATTTCTATATACTTCCCACAAGTTGTTGTTGCTGAAATAACATTTAATAACCAAGAAGATAATAATACAATTAATTTTACATTAATATATGATATTGTAAATTTTGGTATAACCGATGAAATAAATATACAACTACAATAATGGCTGATTTAAAAAGAGACATAAGATATATTGATAGGGATTTTAACCAATTTAGAAATGCTTTAATTAATTATTCTAAAACATATTTTCCTGACACATTTAATGATTTTACTGATACATCCACAGGAATGCTGTTTATGGAAATGGCTTCTTATGTAGGTGACGTTTTATCATTTTATTTAGATAATCAAATACAAGAAACATTTATACAAAAAGCAAGACAACAAGAAAATTTATATCAAATGGCTTACTTATTAGGATATACTCCTAAAGTTACAACAGTAGCTAGTGTTGATATAGATTTCTACCAACAGGTACCAGCAATACAGGTAAGTGGAGAATACCAACCTGATTTTAATTATGCTATGATTATACCTGCTAATACACAGATAACTTCTAATGTAGATAGTACACAAAAATTCCTAATAGAGGATGTAATAGATTTCTCTTCATCAGGATCTTTAGACCCAACAACAATATCTGTTTACCAAATATCAGGTACAGACCCAACATATTATTTATTAAAAAAGACAAGAAAAGCAATATCGGCAACAATTCAAACTGTTAATCTTACATTTAATGCAGCCGTAAGATTCGATACAAGAACAATTAAAGCATCTAATATTATAAGCGTATTAGACGTAAAAGACTCAGATGATAATACTTGGTATGAAGTACCAAATATGGCGCAAGAAAACGTATTTAATTCGATTAGAAACACAAATACTAATGACCCTACATATAATTTAGAAGTAGATGCTCCTTATTTACTTCAATTAAAACAAGTTCAAAGAAGATTTGTAACTAGATTTTTAGACTCAGGTTCTTTACAACTCCAATTTGGAGCAGGTTCAACTAAATCAAATGATGAGGACATAGTACCTAATCCTGATAATGTAGGTTTAGGTTTACCATTTGAAAGAACACAATTAACAACAGCATTTTCCCCTCTTAATTTTATATTTACAAATACTTATGGTATAGCACCATATAATACTACTCTAACAGTAAGATACTTAACAGGTGGTGGTACATCAGCAAACGTAGACTCAGGAACATTAACAGTATTAGATGATACTAATTTTACATTTATAAACCCTAATTTAGCAGACACATCTTTAGCTAATCAAATATTTGCTTCTGTATCATCTAATAATGTTTTAGCTGCAGATGGAGGTCAAGATGGAGATACCATTGAAGAATTAAGATTAAATGCTGTAGGTAACTTCCAAAACCAATTAAGAGCAGTAACTAAAGAAGATTACTTAGTTAGAACACTATCAATGCCTTCTAATTTAGGAACTATAGCAAAAGCATATGCTGTTCCTTGTAAAATAGAAGACTACCAACCAGGTGAACTACCAACGATTTTAGATTTATATGTTTTAACATATGATACTAATGGAAATTTAAGAACAGCATCCACATTAATTAAAAGAAATTTACAAACATACTTAGCTGAATATAGAATGATTAATGATTCTATTAAGATTAAAGATGCTTTTATTATTAATATAGAAGTAGTATTTGATATAATTGTATTACCTAATTATAATAATAGTGAAACTATTACTAAATGTATTGATTCCTTAACAAATTATTTTAACATAGATAATTGGCAATTAAATCAACCTATAATATATTCAAATTTATTTGTTTTATTAGATAAAGTAGAAGGAGTTCAAACTGTTAAAAATATTCAAGTTAATAACTTAGTAGGAGAAGGATTAGGTTATAGTGATTATGCTTATGATATAGCAGGGGCTACAATTGATGGTGTTATTTATCCATCAATAGATCCTATGATATTTGAAGTTAAATTTGAAAATACAGATATTAAAGGTAGAGTAGTACCATTATAAAATTTAAATTATGCCAACAGGAAATAATACAATACCAAATATAAAACCTCTTTTAACTAAAGAAGATGGAACAAGGGAAGTAAAATCATTAACAAATAGTTTTAACCAAACTAATTTAGATTTAGAAAATAAATCACCATTAGGAGGTCCAATTAATACTGATCCTGTTACTATAAATGGTGTTGAGTATGGTGGGTTTACAACTAAATACTCTCCAACAGAACCTTACATACAAGAAGGAAATCAAAAATCAGCCTTAGTATCAGTAGATCAAGGGGGAGATGTTACAGATTTAGGAACATTAAAAGTAACAGCATTAGATGTAGCTTCAAATGAAGCTGGAGTAAAACAAGGTGCCACAGGTGGACCAAATAGAATAGCTCCTAATCAATTTAATACAGTTGGGAGTGATGGTACATACCAATTAACACAATACCCATCAACAAGAAATAACTTTACTCCACTACCAAGCAATGGAACACCTTTAAAAGATTTAGAAGGTAAGGATGTTCCAAACCAAGAACTACAATCTTATTCTTCTACTAATACTTATTTAGATAGTGTAGTTAAATTTAAGGATGAAAATAACAATAAAATTTAAAACATGGCAGTATATAAATTATTCCCAGAAAAAGATGCTACAATGTATACTGAGCTACCTAATAAAAATACAGGTAGGGATGAACTTTTAGAAGCATCAACATATTTAAAAAAAGGTAACCCTGAAGTTAGTAGATATTTAGTAAAATTTTCTACAAGCGAAATTTCAGATATAATAACAACAAAAATAGGAACAGGCAATTCAGAATGGTCTGCGTATTTAAGAAATTTTCATGCTGTAGTTACAGGATTAAATTTAGACCAACAATTAGAATTTTATCCAGCAGCTGGAGCTTGGGCTATGGGAAGTGGAAGATGGTTAGACACTCCTCAAGTTACAAATGGTGTTAGTTGGTATTTTTTAAACTACTCAGGTTCATCAGCTGAAGGAGCTATTTTATGGCCTACAAGTGGTTTTCCTACATATGTAACAGCTTCATGGTCTGGAAGTGTTAGTAATATTTCAGCAGGTGGAGGTAATTGGTATACAGGTTCAAACATTACAAGTACAGGTTTAGATCCAGTTACACAATCACAAACATTTACATATTCAGATACTAAAGATGTAATTGTAGATGTAAAAAATACAGTAGAAACTTGGTATAGTTATTCATTAAATTCTGCAGAAGGATTTGCTAATGAAGGATTTTTAGTTAAAAATACATCTTCTGTTGAATGGACACCATCAGCAAATGCATCAACAATTTTTAAATATTTTTCAATAGATACTAATACTATATATCCTCCTCAATTAGAATTTAGATGGAATGATTATACATTTAATACCGGTTCATCAACTAATAAAATATTACCTCAAATTGAAAGTTTTATTTCAGTATTTAATAATCAAGGAACTTATTATTCACAAAGTGTTCCAAGACTAAGGTTTGCGGCTATGCCAAAATACCCAGATAGAACGTTTTTAACAGCATCTTTATATTCAACTAATTTTTATCTTCCAGAATCTCAATCTTTATATGCTATAAAAGACACTGAAACTAATGAGTTTGTGATTGATTTTGATAATGATTACACAAGGATTAGTGCTGATGCAACATCTAGTTTTTTTGATTTATATATGAATGGTTTAGAACCTGAAAGATATTATACAATTTTAGTAAAAACATCAGTAGGTGGGGTTGTAAAAGTTTTCGATGAAAATATAATGTTTAAAGTAGCTAAAGGATAAAAATGAGCACTTATAAAAATATAAACTTAAAAAGAACAGTTTTTGATAAAACAAAGTTTAATGAAACTATTGATACTAGTTTTACTCAACTTAAAGATGTAATAGATCCATCTTTTTTTGACTTGAACTTGGCTACATTAGATGACTTTTGGAGCTTATATGAGAAGTTATTTTATGTAATACCAAAAGAAGGAGATATAAATTCACATCAATATTTAGCTCAAACTAGTGGTGAATATGCTGATTATAACCCTCAACAAGAAGAAATAGAAGCATTATTAGAAGAAATTGCAGAATTGAGAGAAGAAAATTTAGAAGTTAGACAACAATTAGCTGATGTAATAATAGCATCAGCACCTTCAGATGGGGCAACAACCTCAGTAGTACAAGCAGCAAACGCAGCCGGAACTCAAGCAGCAATAAATTCATCTAGTAGCCCTGCAGCAGCTGTAACAGCAGCTAATTCTTCTCCTCCTAGTGGTGGGGGTGGATCAGGTCCAAATTTACAAAATGTTAATTTATAAAAAATATGGCTTATAATTCAGACATAGAAAATTCAAGTGAAAACTTACCTTCATCAGGTTCGAGATTTGCTAATCCAGACAGACCAGAGAAATTCGCAGCAGCTCCTAGAAAAATAAAAAGAAATGAGGAAAAAGAAACATTTGAGTATGAGTCTTTAGAAAAAGAAGTTAACGAAATTAATGAAGATGTTGTAACTAAAGAAGGAGTTAAAATTATTCCTAATCCAGTTAAACGAAAGCCACCAACCCCAATTAATGAAATTCTTCCAATTAGTGCATCATGTGTACCAATTAATCCTAACACCTTATCTGATGATGGTTATGAACTTCAAGACCAAGAAATTATTCCTCAAGAAAATATTACAGGTTCATTTCAAGTAGATAATAATGTAGTAGAACTTTTTACATATGATGCTGATAAAAATTTAAGTAGTGTAAATTATAATTTTGTAGGTTGGACTATTGGGGAAAATAGTGATAGTACTTTATTAACTGGGTCTTATGTTAATGAAGCAGGTGAAGAAGTAATAGTAAATAACCCCCCAACCTCATCAGTTACAGACGCTATAGAATTAAACCCACCATTAGATGCTTTTAATTTAGGATTTGATACAGGGCAAGTATTTACAGCTTATAATTTTATTAATTATGAGTTAGGATCAAATATAGAAAATACATTTTACATTGCAGAAATATCTGGAGATAGGACAGAAATAGCAATAAAATCTAATTTCATCTCAGCTTCAGCTATAGTAAATGGGTATAATAATTTATCATCTTCACTAGCATCTTCTGAATTTGCAGATGAATTTTATATTAGTTTATTTAATAATGAATATCAAATTGGAGTTAATGTATCAACTCCTGATGAAACCATAGGAAATGATCCTACAATATTAATTAAACTATATGATGCTTTACCATCACAATTTAATGTAAAAGATGAATTATATGTTGCAACTAAAGTAGGAGAAAGTGTAGCATATAAAGTAAATTTTCCGGAAGCAATACAATCATTAGGTGATGGAGTTTGTTCACTTGGTCCTCAATATACAACACAAGAAGAATGTGTAGCAGCTGGAGGAATATGGACATTTATTAATGCAAATTATATTAAAGGTCCTAATATTAATATATCTTTACAAGATTTAGTTAATAATTCAACTACATTACAATCTAAAGAAGATTTATTAAATACAACATCAACATCATCATTAAATAATGTTAAAAACATTTTAAATCAAACTGGTATAGCTATTACCCCTGATTATTCTTATGATACCTTTAATGAATTTGTTAATTTTTCATCGGCAAAAGAAAGAATAAATAATTTTTATGAAAAAGTATCACAAATACAATCATATGAAGCTGATATTGAGGCAATACAAACTACAGTAGCAGGTAACCCTAATGTAAGTGCTATATCACAAAGTTTAGCTAGTTTGCAAACTAATGTATCTAACCTTATTGAAAATTTTGATGGGTATGAAACTTATTTATATTATAATACTTCATCTTTATACGCATACCCAAAAACAGGTTCAACTTATCCCTTTGAATTATTACCAACAAATAGTACTACAGTATTAAATTGGTTAGGTAGTGATCAAGAATTAAATGCATATTATGGTGGAATTATTAATTCTGCATCTTTATATGATGAAAATAACCAAAATTGGTTATATTATACAATTCCAGATTACATATTAGATAATAGTGAAAATGTAGATTATATAACTTTTTGTAATATGGTTGGTCAATCATTTGATGAAGTTTGGCTTTATACAAAAGCATTAAGTGAAAGATATAATACAACAAATGACCCGGACTCAGGATTACCTTTAGGTTTAGCAGCTGATGCTATTAAAGGAATGGGGTTTGAAACGTTTGGAAATAATTATGATAACCAAGATAATTTTATTGGGTTAGCAGGAGCAGATGCTGGTATGTACACACCTCCTACAGGAAGTGAATTAATTACTAAGTATGTAGCTATTAATAATGGACAAATAATAAATTATTGGGATCCTGGATACTCATTTGATGATTATGTTGAATCCATTACTGAAGCAGGATTTCCATATGCTATTGATAAAGTAAGTAAAGAAATTTATAAACGTCTTTACCACAATATGGCTTCTCTTACTAAAAGAAAAGGTACAGTATCAGGTTTAAGACAATTAATTAATATATGGGGTATACCAAATACCATTCTTAGAATTAATGAATTTGGTGGTAAAAATAGAGATAATAGTAATGATTATGATTTATGGTATAACAGATTTAGTTACGCTTACACACCAGTAGCAGGTCAATCTTTTGCAAGTTCATCTATAAAAGTACCATGGATGCCTTTAGAGAGAAATGCAATAGCTGATGTAAATGAAGCAGGTGATACTCAGTTTATAGTACCTGATGGAATAGGTATGAGATTTAAAACAACAGGGTTCCCATCTTCAAGTTATGGTGGAACGTTTTTTAGTCAATCTTTATTATCTAAAAAATCAGATGGTAATAAAGCTAGTACTGCAATGGATTTTGGTGTTGGTTTACAATATGATTTACAACCTTCAGGATCCTATAGTGGTTCTAGTTTTAGTGATTATTATGAATATGGAAAATTAACTTTTTGGTTATCTGGATCAGCAGCTGAAGGAGGAGTAACTTCATCAACACCTATATACTTACCTTTTTATAATAAAGGATGGTGGACAATTTTATTACAAAGAGATACACACGTAAGCCAAAGTAATAATACATCATTAACAACATATACTTTATATGCTGGAAATAATCAATATAATGGTGCTGATGGTAATATTATAGGATGGACAGGATCATCCTCAATTACTATATCAGGTGCAACTTCTTCATCATTAAATGAATCATGGAATGCATTTGGAACTACTACAGATGATGGAATTTATGTAGGTGGTTTTATATCTGGATCACAAGTTGGGACTCAAATAATACAAGGACCAGGAAAAATATTTTCAGGTTCACTTCAAGAATTTAGATATTACTCACATGCAATAAGTGAATCTGTATTTTTTGACTTTGTAATGAATCCTGAATCAGTTGAAGGGAATCAAATAACAGGATCACAATCTTCTTTTGATATAGTAAACTTTAGAGCACCATTAGGAAATGAATTAGAGTATTTATACACTTCATCTGGAAGTAATTTATATAAATTAGAAATATCTTCATCCCACCCTGCAATAACAGGTTCATCATTCCCAGTATATACTCAATCATTTGTTAACCCAGCCAATTTAGCTACAACATCTAGTTATGAATTTATTGTATATGATAATTTAAGTACAAGAACTTATAGTAAACCTAACTATGAGGTTTATCAACTAGACCAACCAGCAATTGGAATTAGAAATAGAGTTGATAATAAAATACAAGTTACTGATGGAGACGCTTATGGTAAAGTTTTATCAACTCAGATAAGTATAGATCAAGATTATTTAATAAGTCAAAGTTATACTGAGGATACTACAGATTTAGAAGTAGGTTTTTCACCCCAAGATGAAGTAAATGATGATATTATAGCAACCTTTGGTTATGGAGCTATATCATCAGTAATTGCAGATCCAAGATTTGTAACATCATCTCTTACATATTATCCAGGATTAAGAAACATTGCTAAAGATTATTTTAAAAAATACACAGAAGGTAGTGTTTGGGATTATTTAAGATTAATAAAATATTTTGATAATTCACTATTTAAAGCGATTAAATCATATGTCCCAGCTCGTACTAGTGTAACTACAGGTGTTATAATTAAACAACATATGTTGGAACGTAATCGTATTCCAACACCAACAATTGACCCAAGAACTAAAGTAGCTTATTTTGTAACAGGCTCACCAACTACACAATCAACAGACACAGGAGCTTTATATGGAACAGGAGTATATGGAACAGGATTGTATGGGTTAAATGGTTTAGACTCAGCATCATGGGCTCCAAATTCATTTAATAATCCTATATTTAAAAAGAATTTAGTATATGATGTTGAAATTCCTGTTATAACATTAGATGGTGGTACATCAGGACAGAAAATAGATTCATTTACAGCAGGTCCTGGATTTGAAACAACATTATATACAACAAACACAACGGCATCACTTAATAAATTAGTACAAACAGGATCTTTATATTATAGCTCTTCAGTTCCCCAACTATATGCATTTCCATCAGCATCATTATTTTCAAACCCAGCTGGAGCTTATCAAACAGGTAGTGCTATTTATTTTAGAGGTGATTCAGGAAGCTTTGCTAGTACTTCTACTGGGGTTAGAATGGAAACTGAAAGAACAGTTAAAAGTGCATTTAGTTTAAGACTCAAAAACAATTTAGGTCCTACTATTTCAACAACAATTAAAGCTGTTTCCGATAAAAGAGGTGTAATATTTGAAGAAACCTATCTATTTTCAGATGCAGTTGAAAAAGTAAGTACAGATTTAAATTCCAGTGGTAATACTCCAATGGATGGTGGGTATGTTACTATACATCCTGGTGAAAGAATAGCATGGAGTCTTTCACGATCTGCTGGTTCTAGTAATGCAATATTAGGGGTAGTATTTAGATATGGTGATTTACCTGGTGGTGATCATAATGGTTTATCTATATCAAGTTCAATTCAATCTTTACCATTTCCAAATAATGGTGAGCCAATGTCACAACAAGGTTATTTTACAACTATAGAAACAATTTCAGGCAGTATTGTAGAATTTGATAAAGACCAAAGAGAATTTTATAATGGAGAGTATAGTGGTAGTGAATTTAAAGCAACAACCCAATCATTATTAAATAACCCATTTGCTTTAGCACCAACTCCGGATACTTCATATCATATGAAATTATTTCCAAATGTGTATAACGGAACAGCAACTTATTTAGATAATGGTAATTATGGTAATACTACAGGATCTGCTTTAGCTGAAGTTTGTTGGATTTTAAAATTCTTCCCAAATTCAACTTTAGAAGCTGATCTTCAAGAATATCAAACAGAAATATGGCCTACTAATTATGGTAATACATTCTATACAGGATCAATAATTTTTACTAACACTGAAGCAAATGAAGCTTGGGCTATTGCTGCAATGATTATTCCTAATACTCATACTCGAGACCCAAATGGAGCAACTCCATCTAGTGATTTCATACCAACTGCAGAATTTACATCTAATGAATTTTGTATAACTCCCCTCCCAACAGAGGAAGGTGGAGAAAATGCAAATCCAAATAATTATTTTCCATTTAATTCAGTTCGTGCACTTGATACTGTTGTAGAAGGTACTTTATCTACACAACGTATTCAAATGAATCTTAGAGGTCCTTGGATTAAATTTCAACCATTTGAAACTATTCCAGCATCAGGTTATGCATTTTCACCTCGCTCAAACCCACCATTT
>Ga0181379_1000298_pt1 | contig 25073 bp, 15 predicted proteins | sample 2SPOviralmetaG_FD_130115 | JGI IMG/M metagenome (GOLD analysis project Ga0181379, IMG submission 130115) | Marine viral communities from the oligotrophic San Pedro Time Series (SPOT) site, San Pedro Channel, CA, USA - 2 SPOT_SRF_2009-07-10 | ecosystem: Environmental > Aquatic > Marine > Strait... | reverse complement strand
ATACTCTCCAACTTATGAATGATCCAGGAAAGGGTCAAAATAATTCTTTATTGCAAGAAAAGAGAACTGTTGTTGGTATCACTACCCTTGATACTGTCAAAACCTTCCCATATGCTGGTCCTGGTATTACTACTGACATTTCATTAGAGAGACCTATTGAATGGTGTAAGCAAAAGGATGATTTATTCATTGATGGCAGAGTAGTTGCCAAAGATAGAGTTGAGTATGAACCACTCATCTATCCTGCTGCATATATTATTAATGATATTGGTCCTGGTGATGAATTCTGTTATGTTGATACAGTAAGACCTCTGTTTGATTCAGCACCTGAGACTCAACTTATTGATTATCAATTTAAAGTCACATTTACTGATCAGACTGAAATTAAGACAGCAATTGCAACTGCATCTATTACTAATGGTTCTATTACTGGATTCAATCTTGTAGATGCAGGAAAGGGATATGCAACTCTCCCTACACCAGAAATTTCCATTGGTAATGCTGGATTTACTTCTACTGGTAGAGCAACAGCAACAGCATCTGCTATTGGAGATGTTGTTGGAAACTTGAATGTTATTAATCCAGGAGTAGGTTACACTGTTCTTCCTCATATTATTATTGAAACACCACCAGCAAGAACTGAAACAGTTGGAGTTGATTCATACTTTGGTGATTATGGACAAATTGTTGGTGTTGCTCAATCAAATGGTGGATTGGCAACATTTGAATTCTATATTCCAGATGACTCATTCATGAGAGATCCTTACTATGTTGGAGTTGCTGTTACCTTATCAGAGATTGGTAAGAATGATTACTTTGTTGTTAATGAATCAAATGTTGGACTTTATAGCACTGTGCCTGATTTTGATGGCATTTATAGAGTTGAGAAAGTTTATAATTATACATCTGATTTGACCAATATTGGTGTTGGAGTAACCATGGTAAGGAGAGTTGAAGTTCAAGCTGTTGGTGTTGGTTCTACTAACTTCTCATCAACATTAATTACTTTTGATAGTGATGTTATTACTTGGGATAACAGAGTTGGATATGCATATGGCACTGGTGTATTTGAAAGAAATAGAATTTATGGTGAATACACTTGGGGTAAAGTGAGTTTTATAAACAGATCTCCTGTCACTGCAAAGAGATTTACTGCTTCATCATACCCTAATTTGGACAAATCCCCATTGATGACTAGATCTACAACTCTCAAATTTAATAATTACACTCCATAAAGGATAAATAAACCTAGGAAAAGGACTCCCTTCAAAAATGGCATATCAAGGTATTAATACAGGAACCTCCCCTAATGATGGTTTAGGGGATACTCTTCTGGATGGTGGTGTTAAGATTAACAGCAACTTCTCTGAATTGTACAATATTATAGGTGATGGCACCAGTACATTCGTTGGTGTTGTTACTCAAATCTCTGCTGGAACAAATGTAAGCATCTCAACTGCTTATGGTTCTGTTGAGGTATCTGCACCTACACCAACCAATCTAAGAACTGATAACCTTAGGGTTACTGGTATTACCACCCTTGGTGCTACCAATGGCATTGGTACAGTAACAATGGGTATTGGTGTCACTGCTCTTTATGTTGATGGTAGTGCCAGAGTCACGGGAGTCCTTACTGTTGGCACTGGTTCTATCACACTTGAGAGTGACAGGGTACATGTAGGTTCTGGTATTACAATTGATGCTAACAACAACACTATGGTGTTGGGTGATAACATTACAATGACTGCATCCTCAGGTGCTGTTGATGTTGCTTTAATGACAGCAGGTTCTGCTACTATTAGTGGTCATTCTACAGCAACAACTCTTGCTAGTTCTGGTACTGCCACATTTGCTGGTGATGTAAGTCTTGGTTCATCTATTACATTATCTGACACTAAGGAGATTTTACTTGGAGATAATGCAGAATTTTCACTTTCACATGGTGACTCTACTGGGAACCTGATTGAGTCAAAATCAGGTGCCTTTAATTTGAAGGGCAACACCCTCAATATTATTACTGGTACAGCAAATACAGTTGTTGCTGCAACAAACCCAGATGGTAACTATGGTATTGAGTTCTACTATCTCAATGACAAGAAATTAGAAACTAGGTCATCAGGTGTAAGAGCTCTTGGTGGTTTCCAGGTTGTATCTGGTATTACAACACTAGGTGTTGTGACTGCTACTACCTATTATGGAGATGGTAGTAATTTAGCAGGGGTTGGCAACACTTTTGATGTATCTACAGATACATTAGTTGTTTCTGGTATTACAACACTAGGTGTTGTGACTGGTGCTACTTATTTTGGTGATGGTTCAAACCTGTCTGGAATTGCAGGTATCAGCACTACAAAAATTAATACCACTGAACTCAACAATAGTGGAATTACAACCCTTACAGGTCTTGTAGAGGTTGGTTCTGGTGCCACTATAAGTGGCATTGCAACATTCAACCAAGGTTTCCAAGTTGGTGGAACTCTTAATGTAAATGAAAGTCCTACTGCACTTTTCTTTGATGCTAATGCTTCTGACAAATTCCAATTAAAGAATGCACTTGGCACAGTTGACCTTCAAGGTACTGGTCAAGTTAGAGCTTTGAAAGCCAACTCTTCTGAACTTTTATTCCGTGGCATTGCTGATGGATCATTTGAAGCATATTGGGATGGAAATAGAAAGTTTGCAACTTGCAGTATTGGAGCAACAGTTACTGGTCAATTATCAGCAACAAACTTTATTGGTGATGGTTCAGGACTAACAGGTGTTGTTGGTTCTGGTTCTGGTATTATTGTTAATGATAGTGATACACCTATTGGAACTGCAGGAACAATTAATTTTGGTACTGGTTTTAGTATATCACCAGCATCTGCAGGTGTAGTTACTGTTACTTCTAGTGGTGGTGCTGGTGGTGGTCAACCAGAAATAACATGGACTCTTGGTTCAAATGGTAGCAGTGATTATACATTTACTGGCAGTGGATTCTCTGGTGCTACAAATGATCCAACTTTATACCTTGTAAGAGGTCAAACATATAAGTTTGATAATCAGAGTAGTGGACATCCATTTAGAATTCAATCTACTACTGCAACACCAGGTGGTGGAACACAGTATAATACTGGAGTAACAAATCAAGATGCTACTGGTGGTACAGCAACTAATGTATTGACATTTATTGTACCAATGGATGCTCCTGATACATTGTATTATCAGTGTACATCACATTCTACAATGTTTGGTGCTATCAATGTTATTGGTGGTCCAGTACTACCCTCAAGATCATCTGTCTCTGGTGCTACTGCTAGTATTGCAGATAATGCTATTGGCAATATTGATATCACTGGATTTAAATCATATAATCTGATGAAAGTGGGTCTATCAACAGCAGGTTGGTTTAGACTATATACAGATAGCGCATCTAGAACCGCAGATGTTGGAAGGAGTGTTGGAATTGATCCAAACCCAGGAAGTGGAGTTATTGCTGAAGTTGTAACCACTGGTATTTCAACTACACAACTAGTTTCTCCCTTTGTTCCAGGTGGTAATATGGATGAACCTGCAACTACAACAATGTACGCATCAGTTAAAAACCTATCTGGTGTAACACAGTCTATATCAGTAAACTTAACACTTCTCCAACTCGAGGAATAAGGAACCATGGCAGTAACAACAGAAACGTACTCAGCAGCTGCTGGATGGAGCAGAAGTGATGTGATTACACTTCTTGAGAGTGGATTTACATTTGCTCAGATGCATGGTGGTCCAATAGCAGGTATTACCAGTACTGTTAAAACCCATTTTGGTGGTGGTACAGTAGGGTCATCTAGCACTGTTTATTATGATGTTCCAGTAGCTACAACTAGTGGAATTGGAACAGGTGCAACATTTAATGTGCGAAGAAGTAGTGGTACTATTTACTCTATTAAGGTAAATAGAGTTGGTTATAATTATGCTGAGAATGAAACAGTAACAATAGACCCACAATATATTGGTGGTACACAAAATTCAGCAACTACTGCAACTGCTATTGTTGGTGTAATGGGTCAAGGAAGTCCAGAAAGTTTTGGCACAACTAGTACTTTCTTCAGAAAGCAATTGCTTTCTTCTTATGATAGCAATAAACCTTGGGGTGCCTTAAGGCAGGTTAGAGATCAAGGTAAAATATATGGAACAACATATAGAGCATTTAAAATTTATGATGATTATAGATTGAATGTTATGGTTGGACCATCATTATCTGCCAATGAAGATGATCAAACTAGTAATTATGGAATGTATGGAGATTCCTTTAGAGGAACTGAACATTTAGATGTATGCAATGCATATGGTGACAGACTAACCTCAGACCCACAATATTATGCCCAGGTAAATAATAATGATAGTTTTCGGTATGCAACTAGTTCATCACCAACAACACATGGTTTAAATTTGAATGTATACAAATCATCAATAGATCCTACTTTTTCTGTATTTTCTTGGCAACAACCATCAATTGATGGAACTTTGACTGATTCTACATTTAGCACTTTTATACTACACAACTTTGATAGTTCATTGTGGGATTATGATGAAGTATTTACAGCAGGTCATACCTTCATAACGCCTGGTCCTACACAAAACACAAGTTCAGCATCTAATGTTGGATTGAGTTTTAATACAATTTTGAGTGGAAATAAGTATCAAACTTATCGACAACTCAGCACCAGAAGTGCTGAATCTGGATATATTCAGATGTATAATACTAGTCATGATGGAGAACCTTACGTCACCACCAGATATGTCAGCACTTCATCAGATAATCAAAATTCTGCAAACGGTAGTGGTGATGGATATGAGCAATATTCAGGATACTCTGATGCAAGAATTTTTACTAGAGTTGGTGGATTAAAGGATGGTGGTCAGCTAGTCAATGATTCTTCTGATCCAAATTATAATAGGGGAAATCATCATCCAATCACACATCGTAAGAGTGTAATTAAGGGTATTCCTATCAATGCTGGTTTGATTCCAAATCCATATTATATTCCAGATGACTTTTGTTTAATTGATATGAAACTTGACCAATCTGAGCAAAATATACGACAGGGTGACACTATCACTGTAAGTGGTTCAGAAATTTATAAAGTCATCACTGGTTCATATAATAAGTATGAACAAACTAGTGGCATATTCTTCTGTGCTAGGGTAGCTTAATGGCAAATTACAATCCTGGAAATACAACTGCTGTAAGCGGTTATTCAAATACCAAACCATCTGAACAAGTGGCAACTTCTCTTTCCTATGAACGGAAATGGACATTTATCAATAATTATAACTTTGTAAATTCAACTGATACAAGACCTGGATGGTTGACTGGCAGAAGACCTAATAGAGGTCAACAATACCCTCGTGGTATCTATAATAAATAAGAAAAAAGTCCCATAAAAAATGGCAGCGATAATTACTGATCAGCTTCGTATATTAAATGCTAGAAATTTTGTAGATGCCGTTCAGTCATCCAACAATTCTTTCTACGCTTGGATTGGGTTGCCTGATGCTCCCAAGTTTCAGGCAGATTGGGACGCCAATCCTCCTGCACCCAAGGATAGTTTGAATGAATCAAATTTTTATTGGGACACAATGCTTGCTCTCAAGAAAATTAATTCTGGTGATGTAAGTCAGGTTGTAAGAAAGATTAATTGGCAGTCAGGCACCACATATGATATGTGGAGAAATGATGTCACCAGAAGCAATCCTTCACAACCTTCTGGTGCTTATGACATTTATGATTCTAATTATTATGTAATGAATAGTGAATATAAAGTTTATATTTGCTTATACAATAATGCCACTCCTGAGAATGGATTTAGAGGAGGTCCTTCTCTAGATGAACCAAACTTCACTGATTTGGAACCAAGAGAAGCAGGTAGTAGTGGTGATGGTTATATTTGGAAATACTTATATTCTATTAAACCTAACCAAATTATTAAATTTGATTCAACAAGTTATATTGCTGTCCCAACTGATTGGGATACAAACTCATCATATAGTGCAGTCAGAGAGAATGCAAAAACCAGTGGACAAATCAAAATTGTCACTGTAAGGAATAGAGGTGTTGGTATTGGCACTGCTAATGTCACCTATACTAGAGTTCCTATTAGGGGTGATGGTAGAGATGCAGAAGCAACTGTTGTTGTTAATAATGATGCAAAGGTAGAATCTATTACTGTTTCTAATGGTGGTAGTGGTTATTCATTTGGAACACTTGACCTTAAAGAAGGTGGTGTACCAAAAGGAACAATTGACCCAGTATTTGATGTAATTATACCTCCTCCTGGTAGTCATGGAGCAGATATTTACAGAGAACTTGGTGCTTACCATGTTCTTTCATATGCTAGATTTGAAAATGATTCTCAGAATCCTGACTTTATCACTGGTAACCAGTTTGCTCAAGTAGGTATTGTTAAAAATCCTACTAACTATGATGCAACATCAATCCTCACAAAGGATAAGGCTAGTGCTCTATATGCTCTTAAGTTGTCAGGTATTGGGTATAGTGAAGCAACATTTACTGCTGACTCTGATGTAACTCAAACTGTTGGACTTGGTTCTACTGCTGTTGGTAAAGTTGTTTCATATGACCCATCCACAGGTGTTCTGAAGTATTGGCAAGATAGAAGAACTGCTGGTTTCAATAGTGATGGATCTAAAAACTCTGATCCAATTTATGGTTTCAGTATGTTGAAGTTTACTAATACACCTGCACTTGGAGGTAATATCAATATTATCCCAACATCTGGCAATACCTTACAGATTGATAGGTCATTTACGGGTGTATCGACAGTAATAAATAATAGGACATACTACTTGGGTCAGGAATTCAATCAAGGTGTATCTAATCCAGAAGCAGAAAAGTATTCTGGAGACATCATTTATGTTGATAACAGACCCTCAGTCACCAGATCCTCTTCTCAAAAAGAAGATATTAAAGTCATCTTGCAATTCTAAGAATAATGCCACAGGAAACTAACCTTAATGTTGCTCCTTATTTTGACGACTTTGATTCGCAACAGAATTATTACAAAGTCCTTTATAAGCCAGGTTTCCCTGTTCAGGCAAGAGAACTCACAGGGATGCAGTCCATTCTGCAGAACCAGGTTGAGGAGATGGGAAACCACTTCTTTAAAGAGGGTGCAAAGGTTATCCCTGGTGACCTGACATATGTTCAGAACTTTTATTGTATTCAAATTCAGTCTGAGTTCTTAGGAGTACCTGTTGGAATCTATCTTGATCAAATTGTTGGTGCTACCATCACTGGTCAAACTTCTGGCGTCACAGCAAAGGTAGTAAAGGTTCTTTCAAATGATGATTCTGAGAGAGGAGTATATACACTCTATGTCAACTATGAAAACACTGGTTCATCATCAGAAGAAATTAGTGAGTTCTTAAGTAATGAAATTCTGATAAGCAATAAGAATATTACATATGCCACAACCTTCATCTCTGCTGGTGAGGGTTTCTGTACCACTATTACTCAGAATGCATCTGCAGTTGGTTCAGCAATGTTTATTGCTGATGGTGTGTATTTCCTTAGGGGATACATGGTCAATGTGCCTGCACAAACTCTGATTCTTGATCAGTACAACAATACACCATCATATAGAATTGGTCTGGATGTTGTAGAAGAGATTGTATCTTCAGATATTGATCAGTCACTTAATGATAATGCTCAAGGTTTCAATAACTTTACTGCTCCTGGTGCTGATAGACTCAGAATTACTGCTACTCTATCAAAGAAAGGACTGAATTCTTTCAATGAGAGTAATTTTGTCCAACTGTCAACTATTGAGAATGGCAGTCTTAGAACTATTATTACAGGTACTGAATATAACTTCCTTGGTGATGAATTAGCTTCTAGAACTTTTGATGAGTCAGGGCATTATTATATCAAAGAATATGTAGCAACTGTCAAAGAAAGTTTAAACAATAATCAAGGAAATAGAGGATTATTCCTGAAGAATCAAGTTACCACTCAAGGTAACGTACCAGCACCAGATCTTGGTGTTTATAAAGTATCACCAGGAAAAGCATATGTTAAAGGTTATGAAGTAGAGAATATTTCCCCATCACTTATTGATTTCCAAAAACCAAGAACCACAAAGGTCCTTAAAGATCAAGGAATTAACTTTGGTTTTGGACCAACTCTTGCTGTCAATAGAGTATTTGGTTCCCCAACTATTGGAATTAATACATCAAACTCTGTGTCCCTAAGAGATACAAGAATGTCTGCCACTCAGGATCAGGCAAGTGGAGAAGAGATTGGTGTTGCTAGAATTTATGATTTTGCCCTTGAAGGTGGTTCATATGATGCTCTTGTCCCTGACTTAAACAAGTGGGACTTGTCATTGTATGATGTCCAAACATTTACTAATATTACTGTTAATGAACCAGTAACACTTTCAAATTCAGTTTATATTAAAGGTGAGTCCAGTGGTGCAACTGGTTTCCTAAGATCAAATGTAAGTGCAGGAACTGCTATTACTGCTTACCAAGTTAATGGAGACTTCTTTAAAGGTGAGAGACTGTTATTCAATGGTCTGGTTGATGATGCTAGATATGTAACAAATTCTATTAATTATTCACTGAGTGATGTAAGATCCATCTATTCAAAGGTTGGTGTTACAACATTTACTGCTGATACTGTTCAGGTTGGTGGTTTTAATTTTGGAAATGCATCAGTAACTGCTCAAAATGCTTCCAATCAATCATTCATTACAGTATCTGCTGATCCCAATTTCTCCTTTGTTGGTCTGGTAACTACTAATAATCTTATTCAGTATTCTAGACCTGACTTTGACATTGTTTCATATGCAAAGGTAGTTGGTGTATCAAGAACAAACTTCACTATTGAGGCAGTAACATCTACTGCTAATGTCAATAGTGGTGCTCTTCCCACATCAACTGAGCAAGTTGGTAGTGTACAAATCATTGGTGCATCTGGTGTTGGTAATGCTGGATCAGGTAACATCACTGACAATGAGTCAATTTATAGTGCATTCCCCAAAAAGAATATTAACTCTGTAAATCTTCTTGGTTCAGATCTTGTTATCAGAAGACAGTATAATGTAAGTATTACTAATGGTAGCACAACTCCCATTGATAGTGAGGAGAATGAAATCTTCTTGGCATTTGATGAGGAAAGATATACTTTGATTAGATCTGATGGAACTACTGAAGTTCTAACTCCAGATAAATTTGTTTATTTGAATGGTTCTACTACATTACAGATTAGAGGACTTGGTGCCAATGCAGTTAACTGTAAACTAATCACCACTATTCGTAAATCTGAGATTAAGTCAAAAGTAAAACTGAAGGCAACTGCAAAGAGTATTGTTGTTGATAAGTCAAATTCAGTTGGTTCTGGTATTGGCACTACAACTTTAAATGATGGTTTGGTCTATGGTGACTACCCCTTTGGAACTAGAGTACAGGATGAGATTATCTCACTGAATACTCCTGATGTTGTTACTATTTTGGGTGTGTATGAATCACAAAATACAGATAATGCTGACTCACCACATATGACCACATCCCAGATGGATGGTATTACTAATACAACTAATGACTTAATTATTGGTGAGATTGTCACTGGTAGTCAAAGTGGTGCAAAAGCAATGTTTGTTGGTAAGAAGACTGATACTAGTATCTTCTTTGTTTACCTGAATAAGACCACATTCAAAAATACAGAGGTTGTAAACTTTGAGAGTTCTAGTGTCAATGCAATTGCTGGTGCAGTAAGTCTGGGTTCAAAAAATATCACAAAAGATTTTAGATTTAATAATGGTCAGAGAGGTGGTTTCTATGACTATGCAAGAATTATTAGAAAGGGTACAGCAGGAAGACCTGCTAGAAAACTGAAGATCTTCTTCACCTCAGCATACTATGAGAATTCTGACCAGGGTGATATCACCACTGCCAATTCATATACCAACTTTGACTATACAACTGAGATTGGAAGTGTTAATGGTAGAAGAAATACAGATATCATTGATGCAAGACCTAGAGTAAATGATTATTCTGTTGCACAAGGTTCTAGATCTCCATTAGAATTCTATGGTAGAGATTTCCTTGATGCTAATGGTGGCACAAGTCAGAGTTCCAAGCACATTATTGCTTCTGATGAGTCAATGACTCTTGGATATGATTATTTCTTACCTAGAGCAGACAGATTATATCTCACAAAAGACAGTGGTATTCAATTAGTATCTGGAACACCAGATGATCAACCAAGACTTCCTGATGGAATCAATGGTGCTTTAAATATTGCCAATATCTTCCTTCCTGCATACCTTTACAAAACATCTGATGCAAAGATCAACTTTGTAGAGCACAAACGATTCCAGATGAGCGATATAGCAAAACTGGAACAGAGAATCAAGAACCTTGAATACTATACTTCATTAAGTGCTCTTGAAAACAATACTCTCAATTCTTTTGTAGAAGATGCTAATGGTTTGAATAGATTCAAGTCTGGTGTTTTTGTTGACAACTTCTCATCTCTTGAACCACAAGACACATCTATTGGTGTAAGAAATGCTATTGACACTAGAAATGGTGTTCTAAGACCTTCTCACTACACCACATCTGTTAATCTTCAGCTTGGTACAACTGCTGTCACTGGCATTGGTACTGTTTCTGATGCAAACCAAGATTCTGATTTTGCAGAGGTTGTTGGTATTAATGTCAAGAAGACTGGTAGAGTTCTAACTCTAAATTATCAAGATGAAGCTTGGTTGACACAACCATATGCAACTAGAATTGAAAGTGTCACTCCTTTCTTGATCCAGTTCTGGCAGGGTGAAGTTGAAATGACACCTGATGTTGATGTCTGGATTGATGTCAATAGAGTTGAAGTTAATAATGTGATGATGGAAGGTTCCTTCCAAGGTATCTCTGAGGCACTTGGAGCAGAAGTAAATACCACAGAAGATGGTGTAAGACTTGGTGTAAGTCCTGTTATCTGGAACTCTTGGGAGACTGTGGGAGTCAATGTGGACATGTCAATGTCCAACCAGCAGCAGTTCATTCAAGGTGGTTCTGATGTCATCTCCAATGGTCTGCTTGACAACCTCTTCCAGGGTGCTGAGGTAGGCATCAATCAGATTGTTGATGCTAGTGATACAGTAGTCAATAACATCAATGCTACTGGTGGTGTCACACTTGATCAGCAGAGAACAGGTTCACAGTTCACTGTAAATGAAGTAATCAATACTGAGTCACTTGGTGACAGAATTGTAAGAAGAGACTTGATCCACTTCATGAGATCAAGAAACATCTCATTCAAAGGAACAAGACTCAAGCCATTCACAAGAGTTTATTCATTCTTTGATGATGTAGATGTAACTGCTTTCTCAGTACCAAAACTTATTGAGATTGAGATGGTTCATGGAACCTTTGTTCCAGGAGAAAATTGTTCAGGTGTAGTTGATGATGGTGGTTCTGCTATTATCAGTTCTGCCTCAGTTCCATCAATCAACTTTAGAATTGCAAATGCTAACCATAAGTATGGTCCATATAACAATCCAACAGATGTTTATGATAGCAATCCATACAACAGAAATAACACTATTGCATCTGTTTATTCAGAATCATCATCTATATTAAACATTGATACATTTAGTTTAGCATCACAAGACTTCCCACAATATGATGGATTTATTGGAAATGGGATGGTGTTGACTGGAAGTATTTCTGGGGCACAAGCAAAAGTCAAATCTGTAAGACTTCTGTCTGATAGAGTTGGTACAGTTCTTGGATCATTTAAAGTACCAGATGGTGGCAATCCTGCTAACCCTGTATTTGAGACTGGTAGATCTAGGTTTAGATTGACTAGCAGTCCAATCAACAACTTGACGTCAGGTGCCACAACAACTGCTGCAGAAGCAACATTCTACTCACAAGGTGATGTTGATACAACTCAACAAACAACATTATCTGTCAGAAATGCAACTGTAGAACAAACTGATATCAGTCAGGTTAGAGCACTTTCTGATGTTGCAATTTCTAATAATATTGCAGTTGAAAGTGGATTTGATGTTGTAACCAATATTGATCAGGATGTTACTAACATCACCAATGAGTTCATTACAAATGAAATCACTGAGATTACAAACATTACTAATGAGATTACTGAAGTAACAAATGTCACTAATGAGATTACTAATGTAACAAATGTCTTTAATACTACTAATGTTACACAGGTAGTTAGACCTCCTAGACCTCCTGCACCACCTAATCCTGACCCTCTTGCTCAGACATTCTTTGTTGATGATCAGAGTGGTGTATTTGTCACTAAGGTTGACCTCTTCTTCCAGGCAAAAGATTCTAATATTCCTTTCCTGTTTGAAATTAGAGAAGTTAATCTTGGTACACCAACAATCACTGCTCTACCTTTCTCCAAGGTTAGTGTAGATCCAGATCAAATTAGTCTGAGTGATGATGGAACAGTTGCAACAACTGTCACACTCCAATCTCCTGTTTACCTGAATGGTCTGACTGAGTATGCTTTGGTTCTTCTTTCACACTCTACTGAGTATAAGGTATGGACAAGTAGATTTGGTGAGGCAGATGTTAGATCTTCTTCAAGAGAATCAGGTCAAATTCTTGTCACAGAGCAACCACTGCTTGGTTCACTATTCAAGTCACAGAATGCCTCAGTATGGACACCTTCACAGTATGAAGACCTTAAATTCAACATGTATGTTGCTAGTTTTGCTTCTTCTGGTAATTGCACATTCTACAATCCAAACCTTCCTGAGGATGTTGCTAAGATTGAACCTACTGGTATCACAATGCTACCAAGGCAGGCAAGAATTGGTATTGGAACCACTGTAAATGATCCTGATATTCAACTAGGTAACAGAATCACACAGAGAAATAATGATGTAAGTGGTGTTCTGGTTGGTTATGCTGGTTCAGCAACTGCCCAAATGACTATCACTAATGCTGGTGTTGGATATACCCCATCTGCTGCTGGTCAACACTTCTCATATACTGGTGTTGCCCTTACATCTGTTACAGGATTTGGTCTTAATGCAACAGCAGACATTACAGTTGTAGATGGTGTTGCAATTGGTGCCACTATTAATGTTGGTAGAGTTGGATATGCACTTGGTGATGTTCTTACACCAATCAGTGTTGGTACTCTTGAACTTGGTTCAGGTATGCAACTGTCAGTATCTACTATTCTTGGTCAGAACACACTGATTGTAGATAATGTCCAAGGCAACTATCTGCCAAGTTCTAGTAATAGAATGGAGTTCATCAATGGTGCTGGTATCACCACTGAACTCAACTATGATGCTGGTGGTGATGTCATTGCTCTGAATCCAATTAATGTCACAAGTCAAGGTGACTATATGAAGATTTTCCAGAGAAACCATGGTCTGTATTCCAATGTAGATAGAGTACAAATCAAGGGTGTATCTAGTGATGTTATTCCTTCCACTCTTGCAACCCCATATGACTTTGATGCTACAACATTCCTTACTCTTGAAGGAACAGGTGAGTATGCACAGTTTGAGGGTGTTGGTGTTGCTGGTACTAACCCAGGTTATATCAGAATTAATGAAGAAATCATTAGTTACACTGGTGTCAATGGTAGAACACTGACTGGCATTACAAGAGGTATTGATAACACTATTGTTGCATCTCACTCTAAGGGAGAGACTGCTGAGAAATATGAACTTAATGGTGTATCATTGAGAAGAATTAATAGACCACATCTTCTTTCTAATGTTACTGCAAATGAGTTAAGTGAAGCACCAATTGGTGTTGATTACTACTATCTAAATGTAAGAATGAATGCTCAGGGAGCAAACAGAGCACCTGGCAATGTTGCAGGATTTGCACCACTGTATTTCAATGAGAGAGCAGTTGGTGGTGGTCCAAATGCACAAGCAAATTACAACTTACCATTCTCACTATGTAATCCCAAGATTACAAATGTCACTCCATTTGGAACAAACATTATTCCACAGGTCAGAACAATTTCTGCATCTAGTGTGTCTGGTAATCAAGAGTCTTACAATGATGAAGGATTCCAACAGGTCACTCTGTTTGATAAGAACTACTTTAGTTCTTTGAGACAAGTTGCCTCACCACAAAATGAATCACAAATTCTTGCATCTCAGACATTCCCTGGCAATAAGTCCTTCTCTATGAATATGGACTTAACCACTCAAAATAGAAGATTGAGTCCTGTCATTGACCTTGATAGTTGCAGTGTTGTATTCACCTCCAATAGAATTAATGCTCCTATTACTGATTATGCCAATGATTTTAGAGTTAATGGTCTTGAGGATGACCCAAATAGATTTGTATATGTGTCTAAGAATGTAGTTCTTGAAAATCCTGCAACTTCACTGCAAGTTGTACTTGATGCATATGTATCAACCTATGGTGATGTCAGAGTATTTTATGCTTTGAATCAAGACACTAAACCAAATGAGACAATCTTTATTCCTTTCCCAGGACACAGAAATATTGCTCCAAATGGTTCTATCATTGACCTCTCTTCTAACAATGGCACATCAGATGTGAAGGTTCCTAAGATTGACTCTTATCAACCTGAACCATCTGTCAACTTGTTTAAAGAGTACAAGTTTACTATTGATGAACTTGTTCCATTCAAGTCATTTAGAATTAAGATTATTGGTACATCAACTGACCAATCAAATCCTGTTCTTCTTAGAAACCTTAGAGGTATTGCATTAGCATAATGAGCAACTATATTCCTGTTGAGGGTAGAGATGGTTTTTATAGAGACACCAAAACTGGTGCCATTGTTAATAGAAACCATCTTGAATACCAATCTTACATTAAACAGAGACAAAAATTGACCTCTGACAAAGAGAGAATTAGTAATCTTGAAAATGATGTAAGTGATATAAAATCTATGTTAAATAACATAGTTGATTTATTACAAGACCATAAATAGTCGTATTAGTAGTATCCTATAAATGGCTAAGCCCACTTCAAGACAAGGATTAATAGATTATTGCCTTAGGCAACTAGGAGCTCCTGTCTTGGAGGTTAATGTTGCTCAGGAACAGATTGAAGACCTTGTAGATGATGCAATCCAATACTTTAATGAGAGACACTTTGATGGAGTAACTCAAGTATATTTGAAGTACCAGATTACTGATGAGGATGTTGCTAGAGGAGAAGCAGGACCACCTGGTGCTAGAGGTAAAGGTCAAGCAGGTATCACCACAACATCAGTCACTAAAACCATTGTTGGTGCTGCCACAACATTCAACTACTATGAGAATAGTAACTATATTCAACTACCAGAAAATGTAGTTGGTGTAAACAAAGTATTTCAATACAGTGACTTAGTTGGCACTGGTATGTTTAGTATGAAATACCAGTTGATGCTCAATGATGTTATGGGTCTCAATGGTATGATGGCAGGAGGTGGATATGACCTTACTTCATACTCAATGACTATGAGTTATATTGAGACAATGAACTTCTTGCTTAATACTCATAAGCAGATTAGGTTTAATCAAAGAGCAAACAGGATGTACCTGGATATTGATTGGGGTAATTTGAAGGCAGGTAGATTTATCATTATTGACTGTTGGAGTGCTATGAATCCAGCAACATATGATGGTGTCTGGAATGATGTATTCCTAAAGAAATATTTGACTGCTCTGATTAAAAAGCAGTGGGGTCAAAACCTGATTAAGTTCCAAGGTGTCAAACTACCAGGTGGAATTGAATTCAATGGTAGACAAATTTATGATGATGCTATGGCAGACTTGGATAAAATCCAAGACCAAATGTTGAGCACTTATGAACTACCACCTCTGGACCTTATAGGGTGATTCCTCATGCTGAATCCATTTTTCCTTAACGGTTCACAATCTGAACAAAGTTTAGTACAATCTCTTGTCAATGAACAACTGAGAATGTATGGTATTGAGGTATACTATCTTCCTAGAAGATACCTCAAAACTAATAGCGTAATTAGAGAAGTAATCCAGTCTGAATTTAAAGATGCTTATCCAATTGAAGCATATTTGGATAACTATGAGGGATTTACTGGACAAGGATCTATACTGTCAAAATTTGGTATTGAGAATAGAGATGACTTACAACTAATCATCTCAAAAGAAAGATTTGAAGATTATATCAGTCCATTACTTTCAAATGTTCCTAATAGTAAGTTAAGCACTAGACCTAAGGAAGGAGACCTTATCTATTTCCCACTAGGAGATAGATTATTTGAAATTAAATTTGTAGAGCATGAGCAACCTTTCTATCAACTAAAGAAGACTTATGTCTATGAGTTAAGATGTGAACTCTTCAGATACGAGGATGAAGTTCTTGATACTAATGTTGAGGACATTGATGATGAGATTGCACAGATTGGTTATATGCAGACTTTGAGTCTGATTGGTGCTGGCACAACAGCAACAGCAGAAGCAACTGTATGTGCTAATGGTGCTGTTAGTCAGATTTATATTAGTAATATGGGTAGGAACTACTCATCTGCTCCTACTGTTGGTTTCTCATCTGCTCCTGCAGGAGGAGTTACTGCTGAAGGTGTAGCAGCAGTATCTTATGAATATCCTGGATGTAAAGGTCAATCTGGAGTTGTCACCTCAATCCATATCACTAATGCTGGATGTGGTTATGCTACACCTCCTTGGATTACATTATCAGGTGGAGGTGGTTCAGGATTTGCTGCTACCACAGGCATCAGCACTGATGGTTCTATTATGTACATCACTGTCACTGATAGTGGTTCAGGTTATGTGATGGCACCTGCTGTATCTATTGGACAATCTGCTGGTGTCTTCCCCACATTTGACAATACAACATACTCATTTGACACCAATCAGTACACTTGGGATAGTGAGTATCCATCAGCAAGTAGAGATGCTGTGACAATCTCCACAATCAGCAGTGCAGGAATTGTCACTGATGTATATGTCATTGATGGTGGTGAAGGTTATGGAACTACACCTAAGGTATTCATTGCACCACCTGTGGCATTCTCAGAAGCAAATATTGGAGAAGGTACATTTAAATTTAATGAGATTGTGACTGGACAGACATCCAACACCACTGCAAGAGTTAAAGAATGGAATGGTGTTACAAATATTATGGAAGTGTCTATTGTTGATGGGTATTTTGTAAGAGGTGAGGTACTTGTTGGTTCAGAATCAGGTGCAAGATATGTTATTGGAAGTACAGTGACAGATGATTTAGTCACTCCTTATGCACAAAATGATGTTATTGAGTCTGAGGCAGACAAGATTGTTGATTTTTCATCAGCAAACCCCTTTGGTATGCCCTAAATAAAGGTATATAAGTTTAAGATAATGTTTGAGTATTTTTACAACGAGATCTTCAGATCTGTAATTATTGGATTTGGTTCTTTGTTTAATGGAATTCAAGTCAAACACAAGGACGAGAATGATGACACTTTTAGTGTCATCAAAGTTCCTCTTGCCTATGGACCTACACAAAAGTTCCTAGCAAGAATGGACCAGAATCCTGATCTGAATCATCCAGTTCAGATGACACTACCAAGGTTGTCATTTGAGTTTACAAACTTGCAGTATGATCCCAGTAGAAAGTCTACTCAGACACAACAACTTGTATTGACTAATGAAGATGGAACAGAGACTAAGAAGTCTTATCTTCCAGTTCCTTACAATATGACAATCACTCTTACAGCATATACTAAACTGAATGATGATATGCTCCAAATTGTTGAGCAGATTGTACCTTACTTTCAACCATCATATACCATCCCTATTAAGTTCCTTGGTAATTTGAAGGAAAGTACAAATGTCCCTATTGTGCTTGATGATATTGATATGACTGATGAGTATGAGGGAAACTTTGATACTAGAAGAGCACTTCTTTATACATTTACATTTACTGCTAAGACATACGTATTTGGTCCTCTTGCAGATGTATCCAAGGATATCATCAAGAAAACCACTATTGGTTATATTGCTGGTTCCAAGTCTGGTAAGTATGAAAGAGATGTTACCTATCAGGTCACACCTAGAGCACTCAAAGATTATGATGGCGTAGTTGCAACTCTACTAGCAGAGAATGTTGATATGGTTGAGAATGTCATCAATGTAGATGATGGTACTAAGGTTAAGAAGAACACATACATCTATGTTGGTCAAGAGGAGATGTATGTAGAAGATGTAATTGATAATAAACTTGTAGTAAGAAGAGCACAGGACAAGACACCAATCCAGAACCATGTTCTGGGGTCCAAGGTCTACAACATCAGTCAGGCAGATAATGCCAAGATTGAGGTTGGAGATGACTTTGGATTTGATGGTAATGTTTTCTGAGGTAACTTATGGATAAGTATGAAAAGTTAAATGACACTTTTGATGTGGAACCTATCTCTTCAGATATTGAAAAAGTAGAAGTCAAAAAAGAGATAGACAAATATAAGTCATCTGCTGAAGATATCAAAAAAGATTATGAATATACAAGAGGAAACTTGTATTCAATTATTGAAAAAGGACAAGAGGCAATCAATGGCATTCTTGAGATTGCTCAGGAAAGTGAGATGCCAAGAGCATACGAGGTTGCAGGTCAGTTAATTAAAAATGTATCTGATGCTACTGACAAGTTGCTTGACCTTCAGAAAAAATTGAAGGATGTAAATGAGGAGGATAGCAAAGGACCAACCTCAGTTACCAATAATGCATTATTTGTAGGTTCTACTGCTGATTTACAGAAGATGTTGAAAAAGGTTAATCAAGACATAAATACTTAGAAAGAATTGAAATGGCTGTACCAGCAATCAATATCTCAATAGATAAAAGCACTTCTTTTTCACAAAATTTTATTGTGAAGAATAGTGATCAGACAGCTATGAATTTAACTGGATATACTGCCACGTCAAAGGTTAGGAAGTATCCAGAAGATTCATCTTACAACAGTTTTACTTGTGGAATCACCTCATCCACTGGTGTTATTAATATTTCAATGGGTGCTACCACTACTGCTGTTTTAACAACTGGTAGAAACTATTATGATATTATCATTACTTCAGGAGTAGGAACCACTGCAGGAGTAACTACTGTCACAAAAGTGTATGAGGGAACTGTAATGGTAACTGCTACTGTGTCTGCATAATGGATAATCTTGGAGATTTCTTTTCTTCTATAGGAGAAGAGAAAAAGAAGACGAAAGAAAAGACCAAGGAATTAATTGGGGATGTATCCCTAGACGACCTTTTTAGCAATCTCAAAGAAGAAAAAAGTAAACTTCAAAAAAAAGTTGCAAAAAAAGCAAAAGAAAAAGAAGAATTATTAAAACAAGCACAGGTATTTGAATCATTTTTATTTAATGAAACACCAAAGGTAAAAAAAGATACTCAAAAAGAAGTAAAGATTCTTGAGAAAGGACTTTTAAACCTAAAAGATACATCTTATAAGTCTATTGATAGACTTATGAAAAGTATTTCTAAAAAATATAGCATCACTCCACTTGAATTGCATAATCAATTCAAAGAAAAACATGGGTCAATTCCTGATGACTGGATAAAACAGCAAAAAGAAGAAGTAGATACTAGAGATTGGAGAGATGATTATGTACCAAATGATGTAGAGTCTGTAGATATTATTACACCAGAACCATTAGAAGCATCAGAAGGTATTGGTAGTAAATTAGTATCTAAAGAAGAAACTACCATTGACAAGTCTCTTCAAATTCTGGATCAACTTGTCACTGAAGAAGAAAAAATAAATGAATCTGAAACTGAAATTGCTCGTCTCAAACGTGAGATGGATCAACTTCGTAAGATGGTCAATGAATCCACTAGGATTGCTAGCTCTCAAGGTGGTGGAGGAGAAGTTCGCTTAGAATTTTTAGATGATGTTGATAGAGATTCTGCAAAGGTAGATGGTCAAGCTCTTGTATGGGATTCTAGTGCTAGCACTCTTGGAAAATTTGTTGGTTCTGATTATATTGCATTTTCTGGATATGCTCACACTGCTGGCATATCAACAATATCACAAGGATTGATTGGAACACCAGATATTGACGTTGACGTTATAACTGCAAACTCAGCAATTTTTTCTGGAAATGTTTCTGTTGCTGGAACTCTGACCTATGAAGATGTAACTAACATTGATTCAATTGGTTTAATTACTGCTAGAAGTGGAATCAAAGTTGGAAGTGGTATCACATTTGAACCAAATGGCCAAGCAACTTTTGCAGGAATAATTACTGCATCACAATTCTCAGGTTATAATCATCTAGTTGCTCCATATGGTCCTACAACAACCATCAATGTTCAAGTAGCGACAAAGACATCTGCTCACAGATATTTTGGAACTGGGAGTGGTCAAGGATATGTTTTAGATGGTATAGAGTCCCCATTCCTTACTCTTACTCCAGGAAGAACATATAGATTCTCTGGATCAATTGGAGGTAGTCATCCATTTAGATTCTATCTTGATGCTGCAAAAGCAACTCAATATACAACAGGAGTTACAGTAGAATCTAATTATGTTGAACTAGAAGTAACAGACACTACACCAACAGTTTTACATTATCAGTGTGCTGCTCATGGTTACATGGGCAATTCTGTGCAGGTTAATTCAAGTAATTCAATTTTACTGAATAGTCAGAATGCATCCCATTACTTAGATTATAATAATTTTACCAATACACCAACAATACCAACTAACAATAACCAACTTACAAATGGTGCTGGTTACATTACCAGTGCAGATGGTGGTAATGCTGATCAATTGGATGGTCAAGAAGGAACATACTATCTTAATTACAGCAATTTTTCAAATACACCAACAATACCAACTAATAATAATGAGTTAAGTAATGGTGCTGGTTATATTACTACATCATTTACTAATACTAGTCAACTCACAAATGATGCTGGATTTATTACTGGAGTATCTACATTCTCTGGAAGTTATAATGATCTAACCAATACTCCTACAATCCCAACCAACAACAATGAGTTGACAAATGGTGCTGGATTTATTACAAATAATGTAAGTGGAACTCTTACTGCAACAGCATTTAATGGAGATGGTTCTGGTCTTACAAATGTGGGTATGGACACATCAAATGTGTCTGCAGATACTATAGTTGTAGTAGGTGTTGCAACTTTCCTTGGCAATGTCACAATTGGTGGTACTCTGACTTATGAAGATGTAACTGACATTGATTCTGTTGGTATCATTACTGCAAATCAGGGTATCAATATTACTGGTGGTGGTCTTCAGGTTGTTGGCATTGCCACATTTAGTAATGATATTAGACCAAATGGTAATGTCATAGGTGATGGATTAACTAATATTTTAGGTATCAATTCTATTACTGCCACATCATTTGTTGGTGATGGTTCAGGTCTTACCAATGTAGGTATGGACACTTCAAATGTGTCTTCTGATACTTTAGTAGTTACTGGAATATCAACACTTGGTGTTGTTACTGGTGCAACATCAATTCAGGCAACAACCTATTATGGTGACGGAAGCAAACTTACTGGTATTAGTGCTGGTGCAGGTGGCACTGACAATGTATCTTCTGATACTATTCAATCTGGTATCATAACTGCCACATCACAGTTCTATCCCCCCTCACTCACATCAGTTGAGAGAGATGGACTAACCTTTAATGTGGGAGCATTTATTTTCAATGAGACAGAAAATAAACTCCAGATGTATCTGGGTGGTAAATGGAAAAACCTAGCATTTGAATTGGATACATATTCAGTTGTTGGTTTATAAATAATAAAAACTCTTGTTTCTAATGAACGAAGATCTAAGAGACTGGTTTGGTTCTGGTCCAAAAGGTGGTAAAGGTGGTGGTGGTTGGGATCGCTACAACTCTAAAGGTGAACGTGTAGGTAAGTGTGCACGTGATGATAAAGATGGTGATGGAACTGCTGATGGTCCAAAACCAAAATGCCTATCAAATGAGAAGGCAGCAAAAATGTCAAAAAAAGAAAGGGCATCTGCAGTCAAAAGAAAAAGAGCAAAGGACCCAGTAGCAGACAGATCAGGGAAAGGAGGAAAACCCATCATGACTTCAAATAAAATTAAGGAAAGTTCATCACCAATGGTGAGACAAATTCTTGAAAAAATTGAATGTGAAAAAGAGTGGAGTCTTGTAGAGGAGAATAAACCCACTAACCCTGCACTTTGGTCTAAGTTTAAATCGCAAGCAAAAGCAAAGTTTGATGTATATCCATCTGCTTATGCTAATGGTTGGGCTGCCAAGAAGTATAAGGCAGCTGGTGGTGGATGGAAGTCTACTAAGTCTGAAGAAGTAGAAGTGAAAAATTATACTATTGAGGAAGCAATTGAAACAGTCAAGTCTCGTACTGGTCAAGTATATGCAGTAGGATTTGTGTTCAGGGGCAAGTATATGATGGCAAAGGTATTCTTCCCAAGTCCTAAGAGACCTAGCAGGGATGAGGTACAAGCAGCACTAGAAAAAATTTATCCTGGTTCTAGGTTGCAGAGATTTGATATGTCTCACATTGATTACTCAGACCCTTATATCAATATGCCTGTAAAAGAGGAAGTTGAAGAGATTGAAGAGAAGTCTGCTGCATGGCAGCGCAAAGAGGGTAAGAATAAAGAAGGAGGATTGAATGAAAAAGGGCGTAAATCTTATGAAAGAGAGAATCCTGGCTCTGATCTTAAAGCACCTCAACCTGAAGGTGGACCTAGAAAAAGATCTTTCTGCGCCAGGATGAGTGGCAATAAAGGTCCTATGAAGGATGAGAAGGGTAGACCAACTCGTAAGGCTCTTGCCCTTAGAAAGTGGAAATGTTGATTAGGTGATTAAATGAGTAATGATGTTTATTTGGGTAATCCCCTTCTCAAGAAGGCGAATACACCAATTGAGTTTACCAAAGAACAAGTTGAAGAATACATTAAGTGTAAAAAAGACCCAGTCTACTTTGCCAATAACTACGTCAAAATTGTAACCTTGGATGCTGGTCTACAACCATTCAAGACTTATGACTTTCAAAATAAATTAATCAATAATTTTCATAATAGCAGATTCAACATCTGTAAGATGCCAAGACAGACTGGTAAGTCTACTACTTGTGTATCTTATCTCTTACATTATGCTGTCTTTAATGACAGTGTTAATATTGGCATCCTAGCAAACAAAGCATCTACTGCAAGGGAGTTGCTGGCAAGATTAGCTACAGCATATGAAAACTTGCCTAAGTGGATGCAGCAAGGTGTGTTAGTATGGAACAAGGGTAACATTGAGTTAGAAAATGGATCAAAGATACTGGCTGCTTCTACGTCTGCAAGTGCTGTCAGAGGCATGTCGTTTAACATTCTCTTCCTCGACGAATTTGCTTTCGTCCCAAACCATATTGCAGATGCCTTCTTTGCCTCTGTTTATCCTACTATTACTTCTGGTAAATCAACAAAAGTCATCATAGTCTCAACGCCTCATGGCATGAACCACTTCTACAGGATGTGGCATGATGCAGAGAAAGGAAAGAATGATTATATACCCACTGACGTTCACTGGTCAGAAGTACCAGGAAGAGATGATAAGTGGAAGCAACAAACAATTAAGAACACATCTGAACAACAGTTCAAGATTGAGTTTGAGTGCGAGTTCTTAGGTTCTATTGATACACTGATTGCTCCTAGCAAACTAAAAACTCTTATCTATGATAATCCTATGACCAGAAATGCTGGTCTGGACATCTATGAGCAACCATTACAAGAGCATGATTATGTAATGACAGTTGACGTTGCAAGGGGTGTGGGAGAAGATTACTCTGCATTTGTTGTGGCAGACATTACTGAGTTCCCACATAAGATTGTGGCAAAGTATAGAAATAATGTTATTAAACCAATGCTATTTCCAAATGTAATTTATGAAGTAGCAAAGAGTTATAATAGTGCATTTATTTTATGTGAGGTAAATGATATAGGTGACCAGGTTGCAAGTATAATTCAATATGATTTAGAGTATCAGAACCTATTAATGTGTTCTATGAGAGGTAGAGCAGGTCAAATTGTTGGACAGGGTTTCTCTGGCAATAAAACACAACTTGGTGTTAAGATGAGTAAGACTGTCAAGAAGGTAGGGTCACTCAACCTCAAGACAATGATTGAAGAAGATAAACTTATCTTCAATGACTATGAGATTATTTCAGAACTGACCACATTTATATCTAAACACAATTCATTTGAGGCAGAAGAAGGTTGTAATGATGACCTTGCTATGTGTTTAGTCATCTATGCTTGGTTAGTAGCACAAGATTACTTTAAGGAACTAACTGACCAGGATATTAGAAAGAGATTATATGAAGAACAGAAGAATCAAATTGAACAAGATATGGCACCATTTGGTTTTATGAATGATGGTTTAGATGAAACTTCTTTTGTGGATAGTGAAGGAGATAGATGGTCTACTGCTGATGAGTATGGTACAACTGGTGGTGGTATGGATTATATGTGGAATTATAGATAATGGATTTAGATAAGCAAATCAAACTAGGTCATTTACTTTTAAATGATAGGAAATGTAGGGTTTGTGGTAAAACCAAAAATTTGATTGATGGATTTTATAGGACAAGAAAAGATAGAGGACCAGTAGCATCATCATTTTCTCATGAGTGTAAGGATTGTACCATTGAAAGAATTGTGAAAACAAGAAAATGTAAGAATGACTGGTCATATCCTGATTGGTAGTTATTCACTCCACTTTTCCCCAGTCAAAACACTCAAAATCCTAAATATTTTGTAGTAAAACAGAGACTTTAAGGAGAAACATATGGCTACTCCTCAATTATCTCCAGGAGTATTAGTCAGGGAAGTTGACTTAACTGTTGGTAGAGCAGAGAACGTCCTTGATAATATTGGAGCTATTGCTGGTCCTTTTCCACTTGGACCTGTTAATGAGCCGATCACCATTGAGACACAGCAACAATTCTTGGACACATTTGGAAAACCAATGTCCACAGACAGACAGTATGAGTACTGGATGTCAGCAAATTCATTCCTCTCTTATGGTGGTATCCTTAAGGT
>Ga0181379_1000292_pt1 | contig 25276 bp, 16 predicted proteins | sample 2SPOviralmetaG_FD_130115 | JGI IMG/M metagenome (GOLD analysis project Ga0181379, IMG submission 130115) | Marine viral communities from the oligotrophic San Pedro Time Series (SPOT) site, San Pedro Channel, CA, USA - 2 SPOT_SRF_2009-07-10 | ecosystem: Environmental > Aquatic > Marine > Strait... | reverse complement strand
GTTGGATTTTGAAACAACCCCTCCAAACCATTCGCTCATTGGGGGATGGTCGTAAAGTTGAGGTGAATCTGGGGTCCAAATATGTTGATGGCGTCCAGGACCGGTACGGGATAGAGGATTCATTTCAATCACTTTGTCAGCGATGAGGTGTTGAGGAAGATTCCGTTCTGAAGTGTTGAGTGAGAGGTGAATCCGTCCATCGACAACTCGATGTTCAAGGATTTGTGTGCGTGTGAAAAATTCCACACCGAGACGAGCTGAATGGTGGGCAACATGTTTGACGATCCACTCCCAACGGCAGCCCCACCCTTGTTCGTTGGTCTTGAGTTTGAGAAAGGATTGTTGTTCTGAATCCATGTACTGGTCGAGAAGAGATCTGTCAATCACACGGCCAGGATGATGAACTGGAAGACCAATTTCGGCTTCTATTTCAATGATAGAAACGTCATGATCTTTGATAAGTTCAGCACTCAAAAGAAGTGCTTCAAGTGTTCCGCCAACCAAGACAATATTCATGCTAATCACTTGATTGAAGTTCGAGAGCGAAAACAGGACAAGATGGAATACATAGGCGGCAGTGTGTGCAATTTGGTTCGTCAACGTAAACCATTCGATTGGTCAAGGTCAGGACATCCACTGGACATAGAGCAATGCAAGCTCCGCATCCGAAACACCGATCCTCCCGAACGTTGAACACATGGTTCGCCATCCGGGCCATATCCTGTGGAATACACGATGATTCAAGGTCTCTTCGTTATCCAGTTGAAACAAAACTGTCGTTATTTGAGTAAAAAAGAAGAGAGGGATGCACACCCCCTTATTTCCACTGGAAGGTATCTTTGGATCAGGGTCAATATCGAGAAAAGGAAGGAGGAATGTCAAATCGAGAAAAACCCGTTGAAGATGGTCGCGAGAAGGACATAAACATATTGAATTTGAATCATGATTTTTTGATTCCACTACCAAAGAAAAGTCCTCCACTGGAAATAGGGGGGTCTCACCCACATGTTCTTCAAACCGAACCATCTCCCGGAACCATGGTCTTGTATGCACCAGGGCGCACGTCAACATATCCAGATGATCCTCCTCCATCGGGACTTCGCTTCCATTATCTTGGTGGTGGTGACGAAGTTGGAAATGTAGGCCTTGTTCTCGAGGATCCTTCAGGAACTCGCCTTTTGCTCGATTATGGGCTTGCTCCTACGTCTCCTCCACGATACCCATCAGAGGCGCCACTGGTTCATGATGCTGTCATCACCCATTCACACATCGATCATCTTGGTATGGCTCCCTGGCTTTGTGCTCAACACCGAACCCGTCTTCACGGTACGGCACTCACTGCTCAATTATCGGATATGATGTGGAGAGACACCTACAAGGTGAGTTCAATTGAACGCTATCCACTTGCATGGGACAAGAGGGACATTGATACTGCAGTTGATTCTTGGTATGTCCATGAGTTCGGTCAAGCTTGGAAACATCATGACTGGACACTCACACTGCATTCAGCAGGTCACATTCCGGGCGCAGCCATGCTGCATATCACCACACCATCAACATCGGTCTTGATCACCGGTGATTTTGATACGAGAGATTCACCTTTAGTCAGCGGGGCAAAACCTGTGAAGGCGGATGTGTTGTTTGTCGAGGGCACCTATGGTGGACGAGATCACCCACCGAAGGAAGAAGAAATTGGACGTTTCATAGAAGCGGTAGAACGTGTGGTTCGCCGCGGTGGAACAGTTCTTATTCCAGCGTTTGCGAACGGAAGAACGCAGGACGTCGTCATGCTTTTACACGATCGTCTTCCTTGGCTCAACGTCCATGTTGATGGAATGGGAAAACGAGTTGCTAAGATTCACATGGACCATCAAAACATGTTGCGAGACGGCCAAGCTCTGGAGCGAGCCTGGCGTTGGGCTAAACAAGTTGGAAGCAAATCCGATAAGAAGAAAGCACTGGCTGCCGATGTAATCGTAACCACATCAGGCATGTTGAATGGAGGGCCTGCTTTATGGTATTTGAACCGATTACGAAACGATGGAAAGAATGCTATTTTCTTTACTGGATACCAAGCAAAAGATACGGGCGGACGAGGGCTGTTGGACCACAAATCAATTGAAATATACGGGCAACGGGTTGAGATTCAACTTGAACTCGAACAATTTTCGTTCTCAACACATGCTGGACATCAAGAAATCATTGATTTTGCGAAGGAATGTGAAGCGAAGCACGTGGTTGTGTATCACACAGATCCAAACCACGCCCGTCCACCATTGGTTGTCGCTCTCGAAGAACAAGGACATATCGTTCACCAACCTAAAAATGGCGAGTCCCACATCATCGACGACCAATCGTGAAGCACGAACAACAGCGATCAGCACATCACTTGGTCACCAAGGATTCATTTCTCGTCGTCTTTTGTTAGTTTCATGGAGGCTGTTAACGGCGAGGTTGATCGTACTCGAGCAACACTTGTTTCTGTGGCGGTCATCACGTTCGCCAACATCGTTTTTTTCATCACCCTTGACATTGATGTTCTCGTTGCTCAAGCGAGCAATTCATTCCAAATTCAATCCGACTACACCATTCTTCTTGCAGTGTTTCGAACAGGATGTTTTCTTCTCGCAGTTTACACCATCATTTTCTGGATGATACGAAATCCTGTGCCTGGCAGAATGTTTGTAACCACCCACGATACCAACGAATCCGTAATGTTACGAATCACTGGTTTTGAACGAATCACCACCTTCAGCAGTTGGACGCTCATGGCGTTTGGAACGGCGTTTTTCTTTGCTGGAGTTGCTACATGGTTGGAAGTCTTTGATCGTCCAACCCCCTCGTTTCTGAGTTCAGCTACGGTCGTGTTGATGCCGATCGCCTACGGTTCAGCATTTCTCACTGCAACGGTGGTACGCTACATCATCATACCAGAGGAAGTAGCAAAAGAACGGCCGTTTGGAAACTTCTTCCTTAACTATGAACTTGTCATGCACAATTACACCGCCATCTTCCTGGCTGTGGACCTCTTTCTTGTACAGGCAACCCTTCGGTGGGAATTTGCAATTTTTCCAGCCTTTTTCGGAATCATCTATGCCCTCTTTTCTTATGGATATGCTCGAATGAAGAACGGCTACTACATCTATGATTTTCTCGACCCGAGGAAAAAAGAAGCCCCCATGTATGCTTTCGTTCTCCTTATCGCATGCAGCTTGTTTTACTTCGGCCTTTGGCTCGTCTCCCTCTTGCTTCAATGGAACATGTGGGTTGGAGGACTCGTACTCGCCCTGTGGGTAAGTCGCATTGTCCTGTTCCGACGAGGGATGAGAGACAATCCCTATGCTCATCAATCCAGACCCTGATTCCTTTTCGCGATTGAAAGCCTCTTTTCACGAACATGGAGCGAAGCGATTGAATACATCAACACCCAGCGAGGACATGAGTCCCATGGCTGCAAAGGCACCCAAAAAGAAAGGAAAGCGTAAGCGACGCATGCGTCTTTCCCTCAAGCAATCCAAACTATCGGGTTCCAAAGACAAGTACTCTGACTCCCTTGGTTGGTCCCAAGACGTTGGACGTACTCTCGGGGATGCACCGAAACCAACCGGTCCGGAAACCCTGAAAATTCAATGTGATATGTGCGGGTCCATGCTGAAGATTCCGAAACCAAAGCGTTCCAAATACACCGTCACATGTTCGTATCCAGAATGCGGAAACGAAATGAAATTCGATTGAGATGAACGTTCGAACGCTTTTCGTGGCGTTGTTGTTCCTTCCCATTTCGGGATGTTTGACAGCCGAAGACGACTCGTCAGAAGGATTCCGTATCGCCACCACCACATCAATGCGAGATTCTGGATTGCTCGATGTTCTTCTTGAGGAAGCCTCTCAAATCTATGGGATTGAAGTTGAATACGTTGCCGTCGGGACAGGAGCGGCGTTGGAACTTGGGCGAAACGGGGACGTTGACGCTCTGATCGTTCACGCCCCCGAACAAGAAGAAGCGTTTATTGAGGCAGGATACGGGAGCAATAGAACAACGTTCGCATGGAATTCATTCGTCCTTCTCTCTCCGACTGAACTGCCAGAAACGATCGACGAAGCCTTTGGATTTGTCGTTGAGAGTGAACAATGCTTCGTATCTCGGGGCGATGACTCAGGCACGCATCTCAAAGAACAAAGCATTTGGAGGCATCTCAATGAAACACAAGGATTGCCCGTCGTTCTCGATTCCAATGGACTCCACCCAACCGGCTCTTGGTACTACTCCATTGGTCAAGGCATGGGAGCTGCCATCAATATGGCGCACGAGAAAGAATGCGTGACGCTATCCGATCGAGGGACGGCTTTGCGCTTCCAATCGGACATTTCACTGGATCGATATGAATACAACGAATCGGTCGTCCACAACCCCTATTCCTTCCTGTCCATCCAAGGCGGCGACGAAATCAAAGCAAACCTCCTCCTGACCTACCTTATGAATGAAGGGCAATCAACTATCGCCAATTACACCATGAGCGGCGAAGCAGCGTTTTTCATTTACGAATGAGCGGCCCACTCGCCGGTCAGCATTGATACAGCCAATGGATCGTCGTGGGGGATGGTTCGCCCTTCATGGAGAACAACAACCTTGTCGGCCAACCGCTTTGCTTGGAGGACGTTATGGGTCACCATCACGATGCACACTCCAGCGTCTCTAAGGCGAAGCAGCTCCTGTTCGATGATGTGCATGTGCTTCCAGCCGAGATTTGAGGTGCATTCATCGAGAAGGAGCAAGGAAGGTGCGAATCCGAGCTGTCGCGCCAGCACCACTCGCTGCCGTTCACCCCCCGACAATTCATCCCGGCCACCTTCCAACACATCGTTCAAGTGAAAGAGGTCGGCGTAAGCCTTGGCAGCAGGTTTCAATTTTGGAAATAAACTGAACGGGAGCATGAGGTCTCCAGCAGCGGACGCCGTCAGAACGACTGGGTCTTGCTGAACGTAAATGCAGGCTCCTGGACCACATTCACGGGGTTGGTCCTCCAATCCTGCTAACCACCGCAACACCGTCGTCTTGCCAGCCCCAGATTCGCCCACCAAGGCCGTGATGGTACCGGCGGCCAATTCAAGATGCAGATTTTCCACCAACACACGTTCATCTTTGACCACAGTGATGTGATGCACCTCGTCCATGCTTTGGACCACTGGTGCTGGCAGCGCTTCCCCGGTAAGTTCCACGGATTTCCGCCACGTCCTCGTTTGAACGAGAGCAGCAAGCGCTACGAGTGCAAGTGAAAGAAGCAAGAGAAGCACGCCGAGCGTGGCGGCTTGATCCATGTTTCCTTTCGACGTTTCAAGGACGATGCTCGTGGTCATGACCCTTGTTTTTCCAGCGATGTTTCCACCGACCATGATCACCGCGCCCACCTCGGCAATAGCGCGTCCAAAAGCGATGACAACTGCATGGTAGACTCCATTTCTTGCCAATCGGACTTCCAAACCAAACCGTTGTCGGGACGTGATTCCCATCGTTGATAACGTATCGCTGTACGTCTTTCCAACCCCTTCGAAGGCCGTCCAAGAACCCCCCCAAACCAAGGGAAGAATCAGGCAGGTCTGTGCAAAAACCATCGCCTCGACCGTGAACAACATGTCCAATGCACCAAAAGCACCTGATTTTGAAAACAACGAGTAGACGAACACACCAACCACGACCGGAGGCAATCCGTAAAGTGCGGTGATGACGGTTTTCAATCGAGCAAAGAAAGCCGTGTTCTGTCGGGCACACCATGCACCCAACGGCACTCCGAACCCCGTGGCGATCAGGGTCGCACTGCCGCTGGTGATGAATGTGGTTTGAATCGCTTCAATCAGCGACGAACCATCCACCATACCATGGCATTGTGGGTGGCATGATGATACTACCGTTTGAACCCACATCCTCAAGCACACGGGCGAGTTGGGCCCCAATACAGCCCCTCGGGGTGTGTGAGCGGAGGCGACATCATGACCGAGACCCCCTACTTCATCACGGTCGAAGAAGCGCGGGACATCACCCAACAAACCCTTCCTTCAACATCCACTGAAACCCTCTCCCTCGGCGATGCTGCAGGGCGCGTGCTTGCAGAGGATTTGACGAGCCGTGTTGACGACCCTCCTTTTGATAATTCAAGCATGGACGGCTTCGCTTGCCGATTGGATTCACAAGCCACGTATCCACTCACCCTCTCCATTGTCGGAACACAGGCTGCTTCTGGTGAGAACGACACATCACCCCTTCTTGCGGGGCAAGCGGTACGAATCATGACAGGGGCCCCCATGCCTCCTGGCGCAGATTCCATTCTCCCGATCGAGCGTTGCGATGTGGTGGACGATACGCAGGTCCGCCTCCTTGAGCCCCCTAAACCTCACTTTGTCCGACGCCAAGGCGAAAATCTTCGTTCTGGCACGGTGGCCCTTTCCAAAGGAGCGGTCCTCACACCAGCGAGACTGGGGCTTTGCGCAACGATGGGCTATCCGGAAGTCAACGTTGTTCGTCGACTCAAAATTGCCATCGTATCAACAGGAGACGAGTTGAAATCACCGGGAGAACCGCTCCGGCATGGTGAAATTTACGAATCCAATTCCTATGGACTGGCTGGATTGGTGGAATGGGCGGGTCACGAACCAGTTCGCTTTGCATCGGTGTCCGATTCATTGAACTCTCTTCGAATCGCCTTGAACGAAGCAGCATCAACATGCGATGTGATTCTCACTTCTGGGGGTGTTTCAATGGGCGAATTTGATTATGTCCGCCGTTTGATGGAAGATGAAGGTGATATCCATTTTTGGAGAATGAAAATCCGCCCGGGTTCTCCACCACTGTTCGGTCTTTGGAACACGACCCCGCTGTTTGGCCTTCCGGGCAACCCAGTCTCGAGTCACGTGGTGTTCCGAATGCTCGTTGCACCGTACCTTCGTTCGGCACTGGGGGCGGATGGACCACGAGAATGGACGGTTCGCGCCCGCCTATGCGACCGGGTCAAATCCACAAAGGATTGCTTAACGCTGCGCAGGGTCACGTTGACCTCTACGGATGAAGGCATGATGGCCCACCAGCCGAAACACCAGGGCTCGGGCAACCTCGACAGTCTTGCGACAGCGCACGGGTTAACGTTGCTCCAACCAGGAGAATCCGGTGAAGTTGGTGAATGGATTGAAGTCCTTGTGTTGTAGGTGGTTGTGATGAAGCACACTGTGTCAGAAACCACCACACTTTTGGATGCCCTTCGGGCACTTCACCCCAAATCAAGCAACGCTCGCTTGAGAAAGATGTTGACTCAAGGGAGAATCTTGGTCAATGGCGAAGTTGTACATCGTGCAAAACACGAACTTGTGGCCAAGGATCAAATCGAACTCCTTCCGCGACAATCCGCTGAAGAACGTACGCCACCTCCCGCACCGAAAAACACCATTGATTTGGATGTCCTGTTTGAAGACGACGCCCTTCTTGTCGTGAACAAACCTTCCTTTCTGCTTTCCATTGCTACCGACCGCCTTGAGGTGGACACGTTGCACGGTCGCTGCGTCGATTACATTCGCCAGTTCGATCCTAAAGCGTGGTGCTACATTGTCCATCGATTGGACCGAGAGACGTCAGGAATCATGGTGCTGGCCAAATCAAAACACACGAAACAAGAATTGCAAGATCAGTTTGCTGAGCGAAACGTCCACCGAATGTACCGGGCAGTCGTTGAGGGACGACCGCATCCTCTCCAAGGAACGGTACGCACATGGTTGATGGAAGACAAGCACCTTAACGTCAAAGCGGTGAACAAAACACATCCCAAAGGAAAGGAAGCCATATCCCACTACACAGTGGTGACATCGGACGAAGAGACCAGCTCCATCGATGTCATGATCGAGACTGGTCGCCGCCACCAAATCCGGATGGCCATGCAACACCTCGGAACGCCCGTGGTCGGAGATGAACGTCATGGCGCCATCACCAACCCGAACAAACGCGTGATGCTTCATGCCTCAGCGTTGGAATTTCTCCACCCGGAAACGGACGACCCGGTCCGGTTTGAAGCACCGCTCCCGGCTTCGTTCCCACGATCTTAGACTGTACTTTTCAATCTTCGAAGCCCGCATAGCCCCCTCAACAGCAAATGGTGAGGATTCGAAATTCGTTTTTCATCGTTTTGTGAATGAATCCGGCCAATCAGCGTTGTGGAGAACGACCCAATCAAAAGCAGGAGTTGAAGAACTGTTGACCATCCGGTAGGTTTGGAGGTTTTTCTTTGTCGGCGACGAACCAAGAGGGTTGGATTGAGGTCAAAGGAGCGCGAACCCACAATCTCAAAGACATCTCAGTGAACCTTCCGAAAGGAAAGTTCGTCGTGATTTCGGGTGTATCAGGCTCGGGAAAATCCAGTCTTGCCTTTGATACGTTGTACGCCGAAGGGCAGCGCCGTTATGTCGAAAGCCTCTCATCGTACGCTCGCCAATTTATTGGCCAAATGAAAAAAGCCGACTGCGACTCCATTGAAGGCCTTTCACCTGCCATATCTATCGATCAAAAACAGGGCAGCCACAATCCAAGGTCAACCGTTGCCACCGTAACTGAAATTCAAGACTACCTGCGTCTTTTGTGGGCTCGAATTGGAAAACCCCACTGCCCAACTTGTGGCAAAGAGGTTGCTCGTCGCACCGTCCAAGAGATCGTTGATGACATCTTTTGGAAAATGGAAGCGCACGGAATCGCTGTATGGAGTCCGGTGGTTCGCGCCAGGAAAGGAACCCATGCCGAACTCTTCCGTCAGTTGGTGGAACAAGGTTATCTCAACGGCCGCGTGAACGGCCACGAAACCTCGTTTGAGACGCCTCCAATCCTCGACAAAAATTTCCGTCACGACATCGATGTTCGCATCGACCGACTTCGCTGTAGCCGAGATCGCCGTCAACGATTGACGGAAGCAGTAGAATCCGCTCTTCGTTTGGGCGGCGGGACTCTGGCCGTCGAAAGTTTGGACGCTCCTGCCTCAGATGCCCCATTGAGCGAGAACTCAAAGGCGCATTTGACCGAACAAGGGCAAACGATTGCATGGTCCGAAGATTTTGCCTGTCCAGAGCACGGCGCCTTTATGCCAGAACTATCTCCAAGAGTGTTTTCGTTCAACTCTCCCCTTGGTGCATGCGGAACATGCCAGGGACTGGGTGTGCAACGCCAGTTCAACATTGACTTGATTGTCGACGGCAGCATGAGCGTCGCCAACGGGTGTGTGATTCCGTGGCGGCAATCGATGTCACCTTCATGGTATCGAAAACTTCTGGAATGCACCTCTGCCCACTACAATATTTCGACAACGCTTCCCTTTGATATGCTCGATGAGGACGAAAAGGACATTCTTCTCTACGGTTCAGGCTCGACGGTCATTCACTTCGAATTCGTCTCGGAAAACGGTTCACAATACAAGTACAGCAAGCCGTGGGAAGGCATCGTTCCTCGTCTTGAAAAGACATATGCGGAGACCACCTCAGAACGAACCCGCAACCGTCTCATCGCCTGCATGACCGATTTGGATTGTCCGGGTTGTCATGGTGAAAAACTGAACCAAGCCGCACGCTACGTCACCGTGGGAGGCATCCGTCTTCCTGAAGTCAGCCGCTGTTCCGTACACGACGCTCTAGGATTGGTCCGGGCGTGGGATCCAGAAGGAGAAGGCCCTCCCGAGGGATTCCAAGACGTTCTCGAAACACTTGACGAACGTAGCATGTTCATCGGGACGGACATCATCAAGGAAATTGAAAGCCGACTTGGTTTCCTCGATAGCGTCGGTTTGGACTACCTCACATTGGACCGAAAAGCCAACACCTTGTCTGGGGGAGAGAGCCAACGTATTCGTTTAGCCACGCAGATCGGGAGCCGCCTGACTGGCGTCATGTATGTTCTCGATGAACCCTCCATCGGCCTCCATCAACGGGACAACGATCGCTTGCTCAAGACACTGCGAGAGTTGAGCGATTTGGGCAACACGCTCCTCGTGGTTGAACACGACGAGGACACCCTCCGTCAAGCGGATTGGTTGTGTGATCTTGGCCCTGGAGCTGGCATTGAAGGGGGGGTTATCGTGGCCAACGGAACACCGGAAGAAGTGATGGCGTGTGAAGAATCCATCACAGGTGCCTATCTTAGCGGACGAAGGAGCATTCCTTGGCCCGACCAACGCACCAAGCCCGGAAAGAAGCATCTCTCCGTCAAAGGTGCCCGACATAACAACCTTCAGAACATCGATGTTGACTTTCCTCTCGGGTGCATGACGGCCGTCACTGGCGTTTCAGGCTCCGGAAAATCATCCTTGGTGTCTGGTATTCTTGCCCCGGCTCTTCAGCGTGAAGTTCATCGTGCAGACACCGTACCCGGAAAGCACCACTCGATCAAGGGCGTGGAGCACGTTGACAAGACGATCATCATCGATCAGTCCCCTATTGGGCGCACTCCTCGCTCCAATCCAGCCACGTACACCAAGGTCTTTGACGAAATCCGCAGCCTCTTTGCCAACACAAAGTTGTCAAAAGAACGCGGCTACAAACCCGGCCATTTCAGTTTCAACGTCAAGGGAGGACGCTGTGAGGCTTGCAGAGGGGGCGGTTCCATCAAATTGGAAATGAATTTCTTGCCCGATGTTTGGATCACATGCGATATTTGCACCGGGAAGCGGTACACTCGGGAAACGCTGGAAGTCACCTGGAAAGGGCGAACGATTCACGACGTGCTCGAGATGCCGGTGGCAGAAGCAGTTGAGTTCTTCAAAAACCACCGTAAAATACACCGAACACTCGACACACTCGATGCTGTTGGGCTCGGCTACATTCGTTTGGGGCAACCAGCGACCACACTTTCAGGCGGCGAAGCACAACGCGTGAAGTTGGCGAGTGAATTGAGACGCATGCCCAACAAACACACGGTCTACATCCTCGATGAGCCGACCACAGGGCTTTCCTTTAGTGACGTTGCAAAACTCATCAGCGTGCTCCAACAACTTCGCGACAAAGGACACACGATGATCATCATCGAACACCACTTGGACGTCGTCAAATCGTGCGATTGGGTGATTGACCTCGGGCCAGCGGGCGGAGAGCGAGGTGGACAGGTCATTGCGACAGGAACACCCGAAGACATTGCGAAGGTTCAGGAGAGCGCCACAGGTGAATTTTTGGCCTCCATGCTCAACAATTGAGAGCGCAGACTACAAAGAGCGCATGAACCACCCTCTGACTGCCCCAAGGGCACGGTGATTCCTATGCCAATGACTCGGGTGGAAATCACGCCACGACAAGGAGAAGGAATGCGAGACGTTCGCGGGGATGTCATCCGACGCCAACTTCAGGCAGACCACGGCATTTCTGTTGAACGCGTGCGCTCCATCTGTGGTTACCTCATTGAAGGCGAGACAGCCTCTGAATCAATCGCTGAACGCGTGGAGGACCTGTTCGCTGACCCGATCATTGAGACTGCAGGAACCAACGTCAATTTGATCGAAACCGAGGTGTTCGCTGAATGCCCAGCCGCAGTTGTGGCCGTTGGCTTCAAACCGGGTGTCACTGACAATCCTGGGAAAGCTGCTACTGACGGCTTCCTCACCCTGTTCCCCGATGACACTGAGGCGAGAATTGCGACGTACATCACGTACGTGTTTTACGGCCTTCCCGAATCTTGTGGTGTTGAATGGCTTGCCGGCACTTTACACAATGGCCTTATCGAGCGTGCACTCTCATCCGACGCTGCTGCATGTCAAGCGGGGCAGTGGCCTGTTTTGGCCTTTCCAACACCTCCCGAACAGGTGTTCATTGAACCCCAAGCGGTTGACTTGGAATGCGATGATGAGGCTCTTGAATCGATTTCCACACAAGGCCTCCTCGCTCTCAATTTGAACGAAATGCACGCCATTCAAGCACATTATCGCGACGAGGCCATTCGAACCTCTCGGGCGGCTGTCGGCATTGTCACCAGCGCACCAACCGATGTAGAGTTGGAATGCCTTGCGCAAACTTGGAGCGAACATTGCAAACACAAGATTTTCGCATCAAAGATTCACCATGTCGACCACGAAACAGGAGAGGACACCGTCATTGATTCCTTGTTCAAAACCCACATCATGACCCCAACCCACGACATGCAAAACGACGTGGACTGGCTTCTTTCCGTCTTCCACGACAATTCCGGTGTCATTGCATGGGACGATAAATGGAGCGTCTGCATGAAAGCGGAAACCCACAACTCGCCTTCAGCCCTTGATCCGTACGGCGGGGCCATGACAGGTATTGTTGGTGTGAACCGAGACATTCTCGGCACGGGATTGGGTGCTCGTCCCATCGCCAACACCGATGTATTTTGCTTCGGACCTCCCGATTGGGAAGGCACCCTTCCAGACAATTTGTTTCACCCATCCCGTGTTCTCCGGGGCGTCCATGCAGGCGTTCGAGTCGGAGGAAATGAATCAGGCATTCCAACCGTCAACGGAGCCATCGTCTTCGATGACCGCTACATTGGGAAACCTTTGGTCTACTGTGGAACAGTGGGAATCATGCCACGTACGTTGTCGGATGGTCGACCGTCTCACATCAAAACACCAGTTGCGGGCGATGTCGTCTACATGGTAGGGGGCCGAGTGGGCTACGATGGCATTCACGGCGCCACCTTCTCGTCGCTCGAATTGACCGAAGAATCTCCTTCCAGTGCCGTTCAAATTGGCGATCCGATCACACAAAAGAAAATGATCGACATGGTCCTTGAAGCCCGTGATGAGGGGCTCATCACCTGCATCACCGATAACGGTGCAGGCGGCCTTTCATCTTCGATTGGCGAGATGGCTGAATACACCAATGGCTGCGTCATTGACCTGGCGAAAGTCCCCCTCAAGCAAGCCGGGCTCTCACCGTGGGAAATTCTGGTATCTGAAAGTCAAGAGCGAATGACCATTGCCGTCCGCCCCGAGGACCAAGAGCGATTCGAAGCACTTGCCCAACTTCACGAAGTGGAGGCAACCGCTGTGGCTACCTTCACCTCAACGGGCATGTTCCACGTGCGCTATGATGAAGCAACTGTGGCCTACCTCCCGATAAATTTCCTCCACGATGGAGTGCCTCAACTCGAGTTGGAGTCGGCATGGCAACCCCCAGAATTGCAAGCGTTCACTCCGCCCTCGGTAGCCGATCACACCGAACTCCTCGTTCGCATGCTCCAACGCCCGAACATTGCCAGCAAGGAAACTTGGGTTCGGCAATACGATCATGAAGTCATCGCACAGACCGCCATCAAACCCTTCGTAGGCGTTGAACGGGATGGCCCTGGCGATGCAGGCGTGATCGCTCCGATTCATGGTGATCCACACGGATTGGTGATTTCTTGCGGCATTGCACCGAGGTATTCTGACATCGACGCTGGGGCCATGGCAGCCGCCGCCATCGACGAAGCCGTTCGAAATGCGGTTTGTGTAGGATTGGATGTCGATAAAATGGCGGGATTGGACAATTTCTGCTGGCCAGACCCGATCGAATCCGTCAAAACCCCCGATGGCCGCTTCAAGCTCGCACAACTCGTTCGAGCCAATCGGGAACTTGAGCGTGTGTGCCGAGCATATCGCCTTCCTTGCGTAAGTGGAAAGGACTCCATGAAGAACGATTACGGAACAGGGCCAGGAAAAATCTCCATTCCACCAACGTTGCTGTTTTCTCTCTTTGGCGATCACCCCGATGTCCGAAAGAGCGCTACGAGCGATTTCAAACACGCAGGAGATCGCGTGTATCTTGTTGGCACTTCCAATCAAGAATTAGGGGCTTCAGAACTCGCTTACATGCTCAAAGAAGAGGGTGTTTCGAATGGCATTGGCGGCGAAGTCCCCCGTCTTCCACACCCCGAACAGAATTTGAACACGTACCGAGCGCTTTCTGCCGCTATTCGAAACGGCTGGGTCCGCACAGCGCACGATTGCAGCGAAGGTGGTCTCGCAGTGGCTGTTGCAGAGATGTGCATTGGCGGCCGTGTTGGGGCTTGGATTGACATTGACGGGACGGGCGCTGGAGATGTGTGGGGCCGCCTGTGGGGTGAATCCCTTGCCCGAATCGTGGTGGCGGTTCCTGCTGAACATGAACGATCCTTCCTTGACGCCATGAAAGGTCATACCACCACCGTTCTCGGTCATGTCACTGAATCACCGCACTTGGAAGTTGTCGATGGAGAGGCGTCATTGATCTCATCTGATGTGGGCGCGCTGGTCGAGGCATGGAAAGGAACGCTCGACCTTACTGGAGGTGCTGAATGATGCAACCTCGTGTGGCCGTTCTGTTCGGCTTTGGCATCAATTGCGACCATGAAACAAAAGCTGTCTTTGAACTGGTTGGTGCGACAGCAGAACGCATTCATGTGAACCGATTCATTACCGGAGACGCCGCGCTCTCTTCGTTTGATATTCTCGCTGTTCCCGGTGGGTTTTCATTCGGCGACCATCTTGGCAGCGGTCGATTGCTTGGAAATCGAATGCGCTTTGCCATGAGGGATGCTCTTCAGGCATTTGTTGAAGCAGGCAAACCCATCATCGGGATTTGCAATGGATTTCAAGTCCTCGTCAAAACAGGACTCCTTCCGGGTCCAGAAGCAGGGCAATCTCCTGATTTTGTCCAACGAGGCAGTTTAACACTCAACGACAGTGGACGCTATGAAGATCGTTGGGTGACGCTGGAATTTGACCCGGAAAGTCCGTGCATCTGGACCAAGGGCATGTCCCGTATGGAATGCCCTGTGCGTCATGGCGAAGGGAAGTATGTGATGCCTACGGCCAATGACCTTGACCGCCTGGCTGAAAACCATCAGATCACGGTTCGTTACGTTGACCCGAACAGCGAACCTGGAAGCGTTTCTCACGATGCAGTTCTGCCTTATCCGGTCAGCCCAAACGGGAGCATGAGAAACATTGCAGGCATCTGCGATGCCACCGGTCTTGTGTTTGGGTTGATGCCTCATCCAGAAGCAATTTATGCACGTTGGCTGCACCCAGAGCACACAAGAATGGACCACCAGTCCTCTTCGGGGGACCTTGATGGATGGGAAGGCGAAGGCCTTCAACTGTTTAGAAACGCTGTTGAATACGTCCGCCAGCGACAGTGAGTGTCGATCATGGGAACCAAACAGCGTTTGGCCCACATCGATGCGCTGCGTGGATTGGCAGTTCTTCTGATGGTTATGGTGCATGCGGCTGCCACGTGGTCACCAACATCGTCCGATGCAACCTCTGTGTTGGTCTATGTTGTCTCAGGGCTCGGTGGTTTAGCAGCCCCGTTATTTGTTGTGTTGTTGGGCTGGGGACTTCATCAACGGCGATTCACAATGAAACAACGGATCATCAGAGGAGCATTTCTGTTTGGATGCCAAGGGCTTGTCAACCTCTTTGCACCACATCTTTTCGATCCTCTTACGCCTGGAATCTTGTCGTTAATGGGGTTGCTTATCCTTACTGAACCAATTTGGTCCCTTCGTTGGTTGGAAACTACGTACAGCCATCCTCAGAAAGCTCGAACCTTCGTTGGCCTTTTCATGATAAGCACCCCTTTTCTGCTCGGGGAGGCTCAAAGCGTATCATCGTGGGAATCACGAATCCATGTATCGTCGTGGCCGGAGTTGCTTCAACACACCGTCCTCACTGGGCTTTACCCTGTGATTCCTTGGGTTTGCTTTGCCCTTTTCGGGACCATCATCGCATCATCAAAGCAACCAAAACGGATCCTGCAGCGTGTGTTTCTTGCTGGCATGGTCGTGTCAACAGCATTTCTTGGCATATCGATTCATCAAGACCTGCCTTGGGCGGCGCCTACGGGCGAGGCCATGCTGACTTTCTTTCCAGCCAATACGGCTTTTCTTGTAGCAGCGATGACGGGAGTGGCTTTGTGCTGGCTTCTGGTTGAAGCACAGCGGTCAATGCATGCTCTGTCCGATCTTGGACGAGCCTCTTTGACAGTCTATGTCGCTCACTTCATTCCCTTTGCCCTGTACCACACAGTGGACGAGCAGGGAAGTTGGTCATTGACTCAGAGCATGGGCGCAACATTGGGATACACCGTTCTTTGGGCGTGGTTGGGTACGATCTGGTACCGCCATGCCAGGGGTGCCACGTTGGAGAGCATCATGCGTAGGATGGAGCGAGATCCATCCATCATCGAGATTCCATCCAAGTGAAGCAGGGCGACCCTTAGGCCACCCTGCTTCGTTGGGGGTTGGAGGACCATTGTTGGCTTCACTCAGCAGCTGCCAAGGCTTCTGTAGCCTTCTTGGCACCCATCCAAGCAACAACACCGAAGCCGATCTTGTTGATGATGTCTGCAATGTTGTAGAAGATAGCAAGAAGTTCTTGGTTTCCATCACCCAATCCGAGTTCAGCACCCGGGCTGAAGAGGTATCCAATGGGGTAGATGAGCCAACCGACGCAGATGAACCAGCGGAGAGCGTTGGTGCTCCACATGAGTTCAGGAGCAATCTTGCTGTTGTCGACACCTTTGCCGGTGGACCATGGTGTACCAGTGGCCACGATGATCATAGCCCAGCCAACACCACCGAGGATGAGACCAGCCCAACCACCAGCGGATGCGCCCATGACTTCGCCAAGAGCACCCGATTCACCGAGGTATCCGAATCCAATCATGATGAGAGCACCGGAGAAACAGACTCCTGTGAAGCCCATTCCGAGGAATTTCTCGTCCGTGATGGCGTCCTTGCCGACCAGGGAGGGGAATTTGAGGGCCATCAACGGAACGGTGATGATCCAGTCCATGTATCGGTATTCGATGGAGACTGCATCGAGTTCGGTGTAGACGCCTCGCATGTAGTAGTAGTGGAATGCAGCAATACCCACAATCAAGGCCGAGATGGTCATGGTTGTTCGGTATTGAGGTGCTACTGAATTACGCTCTGCCATGAAAAAGACGAAAGCGGCACCCATGGAGATGTAGCCGACGAAGAACAGGAAGAACGTAATGAGACCGAGGGCATCATTTTTGTATTCTACCGAAGGATCAACAATTTCCGCAGCACTGACCGTTCCGGCCATAGCGAGGGCAAATGTAGCGATTAGCAGCAGGCTCGTTGTTTTTGAGAAGGTTTCAGATTTCATGTTCCTCATTCGGCAGGTTTCAACCTTGAGTATATAAAAGGCTGTATTTTTGCAATGTTTATCACGCTGTTTCTAACGGTTATTGGGTGTCACCGGTTTGTACAGACCACAAGCGAGCGTAGACCCCACCCCTTGCGACCAAAGCATCGTGTGTTCCGTCTTCAATGATATCGCCATGATCCATCACAAGGATTCGGTCAGCATGGCGAACAGTGGAGAGCCGATGTGCGATGACCAAAGTCGTCCGGTTCTTTGAGATTCTCCGAATCGACCGCTGCAGGGCAGCCTCCGTTTCATTATCGACTGCTGACGTTGCTTCGTCGAGGATCAGGAATGGGGCATCCTTCAGAACCGCTCGGGCGATGGCGACGCGTTGACGTTGTCCGCCAGATAGACGATGTCCACCCTCGCCTACCATCGTCTCCCATCCGTCTGGTAATTCCTGCACAAACTCTGCCGCTTCGGCAATTTCGGCTGCTTTCACAACGGCGTCATCGGAAGCGAGTGGGTTTCCATAGCGAATGTTCTCGAGGATGCTGGTAGGGAAGAGGGTGATGTGCTGGTCAACCAATGCTATGGATGAACGAAGGGCATGGAGGTTCCAATTGTCGAGCGGTGCTCTGCACCACATCACACGTCCTTCTGTTGGTTCAGCAAATCGGAGCAACAACCGAACAAGCGAGGTCTTTCCTGCACCGGTTGACCCCACCACGCCTGTTGTTTTGCCGGATTCAAGCGTAAAGTTGAGTCCTTGAAACAACGGATCTCGGCCGCTGTATTGGAAAGTGAGGTCTTCAAAGACGATATCGCTTGAGAGCACTTCGTCACGCCCTGGGGCATGTTCTCCCTGCTTGAGGTCCGTGGGCGAGGCAAGGACGTCAAGCACGCGAGTTGAGGAAGCCATCGCTCGCTGGTAAAGGGCAAAGGTTTCTCCCAGTCGAGTGAGGGGCCATAACAACCGTTGGGTCATGAACACCAGGACGGAATAGGCGCCAACCGCTAGAGTTCCTTCGAGGGTCAACCAACCGCCCAAGAGAAGCGTGGCGGTGAACCCGACCAGAATGGCCATTCGAATCAGGGGCGTAAAGGCAGCAGAGAGACGGATGGCTTCTTTGTTCGCTTCTCTGTATGTGTTGCTTAATTCTTCAACCCGCTTCAATTCATTGGCCTCGGCCGTAAACGATTGAACTGTTGACATCCCAGAAAGGTCATTTTCCAACAGCGCATTCATTTGGCCAGCAGCAGCCCGTACTTCGGCGTACCGAGGTTCAAGACTTCGTTGGTATCGGAATGAACCCCACACGATGATGGGTATAGGCAGGACAGCAAAGAGGGCCACCTGCCAGGAGATGGCAAGAAAGACCGCCCCCACGATCACAACCGTGGTGCTGACCTGAAGAAGGTCATTGGCCCCCTTGTCCAAAAACCGTTCCAGTTGGTTGATGTCGTCGTTCAAAATAGCCAAAATATCCCCCTTCTGCCGTTCATCAAACCACGCCATCCCTTGTTGCTGCACATGGTCAAAGGTATCGAGCCTCAACTCGTGTTGAACTGTTTGAGCGAGGTTACGCCAAAGGATGCCGTAGAAGTATTCGAACAGGGATTCCAAGCCCCAGATGAAAAACGTCAGTACGGACAATACGATCAGTTGATGCCACGGGTCCACGAGACCAAGCCCAGCTAACACCGACTTTTCTTTGAGCACAACCACATCAACAGCGAGTCCGATCAGCAGCGGAGGGGCCAAATCCCAAAATTTGTTGAAGATTGAACAAAACGAAGCCAAGCGTACTGTGCCTCGGTGAGGCTGCATGTACGACAGCAGTCGACGAAAAGGACCTGCCTCGCTCATGGACTTCCGAGAGGGTGAACCTTTGAGAAGCCTCGCTTGGGGCCGCAACCCCTATGCCCTTTCCTCAATGACACCGAAGTGAGCCCCATGAATGTCGGTGAAGGTACTGTGCTTGACAAGGTCTGCCTTCCCACGCCGAAGGCACGCCACATCACTTTGATTGACCCGGCTAAACAAGATCCGGAAATCGCTGCTCAACGAGCGATGATTGCAGTAGAATGTGGCTCATCGATGGTGTTTGTCGGCGGTTCAACCGACACCCCAGACACCGTTGTTCATTCCACTTGCAAAGCCATTCAGGAAGCATTTGAATTGCGAATGTTTGCAGCGAGTCAGGACCCAACGGGCGATGAATCGATGTGGGATGTGCCTGTTGTCCTCTTTCCAGGCGGGGCCCACGCTCTTTCCCCAGCAGCCGACGCCATCACGTTCATGATGCTCATGAATTCCACCGATCGGGCCTTCCTGGTAGGCGAACAAGTACGAGGTGCTCCATACCTTGATCAGTTCGGCGTTGAGGCTCTACCGACCGGTTACGTGGTCTGCGCCCCGGGCGGACGAGTCGGTGAAGTAGGAGCTGCAGAATTGATTCAACCCACAGATGTTGAGTTGGTCAGATCCTATGCGTTGTGTGCTAAGATGTACGGATTTTCATTGCTTTACCTGGAGGCAGGAAGCGGGGCCGAAGCACCGGTTCACGTAGATCTAATCCGTAGCGCAGCGACCGTTGAAGGCCTCACCCTCGTGGTGGGCGGTGGCATACGAACCCCTGCCGATGCACAGCGTGCGGTCGAGGCAGGAGCCCAGTGGATAGTGTCGGGAACCGTGACGGAAGACGCATCATCTCTCGATGAGTTGCGGTCGCGCTTGGAAGGCCTGGTGAAGGCTTGCCAGATTTGATCATTCGGACGTATCGTCGTCTTCGAAGACCACAGGATCGCCAGTGCCGCCGGGGGAAGGCGGCCGAACACCATCCACGTCCATCCCTTGTTGAATGACGGTTTCTTCGGTTTCAAGATCAATTTCTCGTCCATCAGCCAAGGTGGCCATGTCGTCGGTGGTCGGAGCCTTGATGGTTCGCTCAACATCAGGGCTGTTGGCATACAATTCTCGCTTCAACTCGCGACTCTCATGGCTTCTCACGAGGGAAAGAGAGTCAGCAAAGACTCTGCCCACCACTTCACGGGTGCGTTCACTTCGGCGTGCGGAGTTTAATTCGTGCTCCATGGAACTTCGTTGGTCTTCCAATTCACGCAATTCTGCAGTTCGATCTTGAAGCGCCGCTTCCAAATCAGTCATGGTCAACGTCATCTGTTGAAGCCGTTCGTCTCGCTCAAAGACATCGTTGTGGAGGCGACGTTCTCGTCGTCGCAGGGATTCATACTCTCGGTTTCGCTCAAGCAACCTTCGTTTGAGCTCTTCGATTTGTTCAACGAGGTAATCGTGTTCGGCGGAAACAGAACGTGGGCCCTGCATCACACGCTCGAGTTGCTCTTCTAGTTCGCCGAGGCGACGGTCCCGAGCGTCAAGAAGTCCTCGGAGCCGATCAGCAATGTCTCGAAGCCTTTGCCGCTCCTCTTCCAAGGCTTCTGCTGCAGCCTTTTCAACATCCAACTGACGTTGCCTTTCATCCACTTGTTGCTTGAGAAGGCGAACTTCTTCGGCGGTGACCGATGTAAGTCCCGCATCTGCTGCACGTTCCAAGGCTTCCACCATTTGGGTGATTCGACCTTCCATTTCTCCAATGACCTCATCCTGTTGCGTGGTCAAGTCTCGGAGTTGCGCAACTTCATGTTCCATCGCACCCCGTTCTTGTTGGGAAAGTGAGGATTGCTGAGAGGCCAATTCTGCCTTGGTGTCCTCTAAAACTCGTTCAAGGTGGACAATTTTAGCGTCGTTGTCTTTCAGTGTCTGCTCGGCCTCAGCGAGTCGGGCGATCTCTGGCGCTACGGTGTCATGGCGCTCAGCCAAATCCAATTCGACCACGCGCAGCCGTTGCTTCACGGCGACCAATTCGTCGTTGCGTTTGCCGAGCTCGTCCCACGCCACAAGCACTTCTTCGACGAGTTGTTCTACAGGATACCCTTTGAGCATTCCTTCAAGCGCTGCGCGCTCATCGTTGGACGAATTTCCAACACGTCGGATTCCACCAGGTGACGAACTCTCAACAGCCATACGGCAACGCATCCCCTATTGACTACACTTGAACCTTCCCGCACCCGCTTGGTTTGGGAGGGCGTATTTCGCACCCTTGAGACGCCGCCGAATCAGTTGATGGCAGTGTACATGTCATCAGGCATCTCGCTGGCAAGTTTCAACGCACCTGCAGCAACGGAGTTGATGGCATCTTCAACACACCAAACCCTGACATCGCCGATATCAGCGATTTCATTGGCAATGCGTTCTGCGCATCCTTCGATGAGAGATCCGCCGCCGGACAAGATGATGTTGTTTCGGAGAACTTGTTGGTATTCAGGGTCGGCTCCAGCGACGATGCGCTTGATGGCGTTTCCAATCTTTGGCATGATCAAATCACATGCTTCTTGAATCAAATCGCCGATGTCGACGACTTGTCGCTTTCCTTCAACGGAGAGATCAACGGTGACTTCTCGAACATCGCCACCAACATAGGAGGATGCTTCCTTCCACTTGCGAACCATGTCCTTTGTGACCTGAGCGCCCGTGTATTTCTTGCGAATGAGTCCCATCAATTCCATGTCCAGCCAGTCGCCGGCTTCGGTGATGGTGACTTGATCTTCGTCGGTTGGGAATGTTCCGTACACACGAGCGATGTCTGTGGTTCCTGCGCCGATGTCCACCACGATTGAACCGGCAATTTCGTCGATTCCGTAAGCGGTGGCAAAGGGTTCAGTGACGACCATGATGGCGTTGACTTGGCCACGTAGTGTGGCGACCAAGTTCGACTTATCGGTGAAGGAGACGTGGCTCGGTGAGCAGATGACGCCGAGGACCTCATCGTATTCTTCCGGGTCAACGGTCTCAAGCAGGTGAGACACGAAGGCCTTGGCAGCAGCGAGGTTGGCCTCGTCGTCTTGAGTGACACCAGCGGCCATTGGGCGGTAGAGGTTGCAGGCAAGTTTGTTCTTGAGTGCGTCTTCTCCAAAGAGGACATCTCGGCCGAGGAAATTTCGTGCGACTGGGTCCTTTGGACGGCCAACAACAGTTTCAATGGTATGCATCTTTCCAGCACTTGATGCAATAGTGGACTGGTACGTTCCTAGGTCAATTCCAACATACAATCGGTCGCTCATTTTTCTTCACCTACCCATGTGGGCTGGTTAACCGAGCATGGCACTGGACTTCAAGGTTCACCTTGGATTTTTGAAGGCTCCTTGTTGGAGGGAGACATTGTGTGTGGGCGCAGCACTTCGTTTTGTTCAAGGCGAACGGCTTTCTTTTCCGCTTGGCCGTTCCGGAGCGAACGGTGGCGGGTTTGCGTCGACTGGCCCATGCTTTCTCGTTGACGCCAACCATCGTGCGGCCATGAGCCCACCCAAAAACCCGAGAAGGGCAAGAGCAACGGTTCCGCCTCCACCACTTGGAGCGGTTGCGTTTGGTTGATTTGATTGAGAAAAGGGGATTGTCAACCCTTCTGAAAGGACGACCTCAATCACACGCATGTCCGCCCCAGGGGATTGATTGGAGGTTTGGAACTTGAGGCGCAATTCATACTGCCCTCCTTCCTGATAATAGGGCTGGAAATCGTCCGGAAAGTTCCATTCGCATCCGAAGGTCAAGGGGACGTCTCCTTGCTGCTGACAGGAGGCCACGGATACGTTGGAACGGTTCCATTCCACAACGTTCAATTCAGCCGAAACGGGATCTCCATCGTCATCGTTGATGGTGAACTGAACAACGATTTGACCATCAAGGCTGGTGTTCGAAGGAGGGGCTACCTCTACGATCACGCTTGGCAACGCGTCGTTTGGATAGCAACCGTCTGAGGTCACCGGCCACTGCAAATCAGGTGTGGAGCAAACGTCCTTTTCGTCGGTGATTCCATCGCCATCACTGTCGTCCAAACATCCATTTTTGTCGGCGTCAAACCCAGTGGCGTCCTCGGTCGGACACGCATCATTCGGGTCAACGACTCCATCACCATCCTGGTCGTCCAAACATCCGTCGTTGTCGTTGTCGGCTTGGGCTGCATTTTCGAATGGACATGCATCGTCAACATTTGGAATCCCATCACCATCCCCGTCGAGGTGGTCTGTTGAATCACGCTCAACACCTTGCACCACCAATCCAAAACCTACGGCGTCTCCATCAAGCCCAAGTGCTCCAGAAACTCCTCCAGGTTGGACGTACCTTGCTGCAATTTCCACGTCGATATAAGAGGCGTTGGTAAGGTAGGAGGCCGGAATGTCAATTCCAACTACGGTTTCATTCGAAGGGGTGAACGTTGTCGTGTTGTTCAGGTCAACCACGCTGCCGTAGAATTTGGTGGGTGTTCCATCTGCTTGAATTCGGTCTGGAAGCAGAACTGTTCCATCTTCGAGGCGAACTCGGAGCTGGAGGTCGTCCACCATGGCAGGTTCAGGTTGTGCTGGAAACGCCATTCGTATTCGAATTGAACTGTTCTCTTGGGGGGTGAGCCGTTGTTGAAAACTCGCCCCTGTTGACAAAAACGGCCCTGTGGCTCCATCCCCATACCACGGCGTGTCGGCAAAGTTGGAAAGATTGCCCTGACCTTGACTTCGTTCCTCCACCCATGAATCAACGGCCCCATCAACCAAACGATAACTGTCGTGAATCCATAGGTGTTCAGACGGTGATGTTCCGTCAGCCAGCGTGGACGGGTCAAGGAGGGCGCTCAAGTTGACGACGCCCCATCCTTCAAACGGATTCTGAACTTCATAACCGCCACGACCATCATTGCGATGGGCTTCAGAAAGAGGGGTTGTTGCCAACGCCATGGTCGCTCTGAGGAGTGGGCCGGAAGGCGTGAACCCCTCGCCCAAAAGAGCAGAATTTGAATCGGCAGAGCCCACCCAAACCGGCCGCAACTCGTTCAGAGATCGGTTCTCCAACGGTTCAAACGCTTCGACCAACCAACCTTCCTCGTACAGTTGCTGCACAACTCCTGTAGCCCCAGCGGCTGCAGGGGTCGCCATGCTCGTCCCACTCGACGACCTCAAGTTTCCGTTGTTGGTGTCCCAGAACCCATCTCCAGCAGCGGATTGTACGCTCGATCCCGGTGCGAGCATGAAGATGCCATGCGTCCCGAGTTCCGTTGGGCCGTAGGAAGAAGAACCCCATCTGGCGGGGTCCACAGCTTTTGTTGAGGCGCCGACCGCCATGACGTTTCGTCCATTGGCGGGCTCGAGAACCCCCTCTCCGCTGTTTCCGGGGGCGATAAGTGCCAAGGACCATGGCATCTCTTTGGCGTAGGCATCAAACCGACCCGTTCGTTCTGTGTACGCGGTGGTGTCATCGCCCCAAGAATTCGAATGAATAACGGCTCCGTGTGTGGATGCCTCCCAAAGCAACCGATCCACTTCTGGTGGCGCCCAACCTTCCTCGGAGACGATGTCCTGAACCACGAGACGGGCTCCGTGCGCCAAACTGCTGCCGTTGGAGGGGGCACTTCCGGAACGATAACTGTCGATGTCGTGGCAGGCAAGCGTACCAATCACGTGCGTGCCGTGTCGGTAATCACTGTGGCCCGGAGTATCGTTCCCGTCAATGCTGCTGTTCAAGAGGACAATCTTTCGATGCTGGTCTCCAAAGAGGCCGACAGCGGGGTAGTCAGCACTGGCCTCAGCAAAGGCACTGCTTGCATCAGTGGCATTGCGAAAACAAGCATGGTCTGCATCCAACCCGCTGTCTGCCACTCCAATGATGATGCCCGAAGCATTCAATCCGAGTTCCCAAAAGGGGTGATTTGTGGTTTGGTCGTGTTCCATGAGGGAAGCGGAGATTCCGTTCCTCGCTTGAGTGGTCAAGACCGGCTCAACCCAAAGGATTCCCTCCATAGCGAGCAATGCATCAATCGGCACGCCTGATGGCTGATGCACGGTGATGGCATTTGGAGAGGTTCCGAACCCATTGAGACGGTGGTCAAGAACGTCAACTCCGAGTGCACTTATCGCGTCAATTCGTTCAACTATGACCTTCATGGGGAGACGCGGTTCAAACAACACGCGAGCCGACGAGACTCCACTCGCCGATGTCCCTGTGAACACAGCATCGCTGAACGGTTCTTCTTGGACGCCCCCCTGTTGGTCGAAAACCCCTCCTTCATCCCACACCAGCAACGCATCGGGGCGGACGGATC
>Ga0181379_1000290_pt1 | contig 25343 bp, 9 predicted proteins | sample 2SPOviralmetaG_FD_130115 | JGI IMG/M metagenome (GOLD analysis project Ga0181379, IMG submission 130115) | Marine viral communities from the oligotrophic San Pedro Time Series (SPOT) site, San Pedro Channel, CA, USA - 2 SPOT_SRF_2009-07-10 | ecosystem: Environmental > Aquatic > Marine > Strait... | reverse complement strand
TTCCGTCAAATGTATTGACATTGTTAACAGAAGGAACTAAAAAAGATAAAGAGAAAAAGATAGACAAACAATCATTGTTAGAAAAATTATTCAGTGGTGTTGATGATATAAAAAAATCTGCTGCTGGTGGTGGAGAAAATCCCCTTTCTAGTTTGGTGTCTGGACTAGGTAATGTTGCTAGTTCTGTAGGAGGATTTTTAAGTAGCGTGTTTACACCCCCAGCAGCTGCTGGAACTCTAGATATGAATCCACCAACAGCACCGACGACTACTTCATCTGATTCATCTGGTAATACAAATAGAAGTGCAACTCCTGACAATAAAACTGTATCATCATCTGGTCCTATAAATTCTGGTGGTAGTTCAGGAGGTTCATTAGGTGCTGGTGATTCACCAGACTCTGTATCTGGAGAAGGTAGTATAGATGTACAGGGTACTGGAGATGGAGGAAGTGGAATTCTTTCATTTAAGAAAGGTGGAAAAACAGTTGGACCTAAGTACAAAGTTTATAGTGGTGTTAGAAGTACGTGGGGATCTACACAGGAAGAAAGAAAAAATATACAGGGTACTATGTTACCAATGCCGGATGGATCATATCCTTTGTCAGGTTTTGATCAACATGGTCCTTGGCCTGGTCTACCTGGAATTGGAAATTGGTCATCATTTATTAATCCGGGAGGATCTATTGGAGCTCGTGGTGGAATCATGTTGCATAATGATATTGGTAGTAATGGAACAGCCGGGTGTATTGGTGTAGAACTTGGTGGAACTGCAGGAACACAAGCAGAACAAGGATTTATAGATGTATATAAAAAAGTAAAACCAAAAAGAATTAGAGTTGGTTTACAATCTAAACTCAAAACTAAAAAATCTAGTAGTGCATCTAGTAATACAAATAGACCCGCAACTCCAGATAATAAAATTAGTTCTAGTTCATTATCTCCAAGTAAAAGTAAGAGTGGTGCCGCATTACAATCAACTCAACAGGAAAGTTTAAATCTTCAATCTTCTGCTCGAGGAAGTGGAAAAACTGGTGTTGATGTTTATAGTACTGATGAAGCATCAACAGATGTAAATACTTCTTATTCAGGAATGGGTCTTGGATTAACTTTACCCAGAGATGGGTTATTTGCTACATTTAAAACTGTTTTATAATTAAATGGCAGACTTAAACGCAATTGCTCATGGGGTTGATTCCGAAACTGGTGAATACTTGTCACCAGAAGATAGGAAAGCAATCTTCAAAAATAAAGGTAAGATGGGCAGTAAAATTAAACCAGAATCTTTTAGGTCTGGTATTGTAACTGCGACTCGTGGTTCTGATAATAAAGGTGGCGGCGGACTAGTAAAATTTTCTGGTTCTAGTATTACTAAAGTAGATGAGAAGGTAGAAGAAAAGGAAACTGCAAAGGAAGATAAAACTTTTGAAACTGATGAAGTACATAATTTATTTGAAGAAATAAGATCTACATTTTATGAAGTACATCAGGTAAAAACTGACAAGAAAAGACTTCAAAGTAAATTTCTAGAAGTATTATCTAAATCAAACCAAACTTCAGAACCAAAGAAGGAAACAACTCCAGAGAAAAAATCTGGTATGGGGATTGGTAAGAAAATTTTAGGTGCTGCTACTGGATTATTCTCTAATGTGTTGGGTATAATAGGAGACCTATTAAAATTTGCTGTCTTAGATTTCATATCAAAACCAGAAAATAAAAAAACAGTAGAGGCATTTACAAAAATACTTACCGGAGTATTTAAGTTTCTAGATTGGTTCATAACAGGTACATTAGACAATTTGTTGACTGGTTTTGCCGAACTTGTTGGCGGCGATAGCATCTTAGAAAGAATAGGTGGGTTTTTTAAACTCGTTCTTGGTGTTGTTGGTTTGCGATGGTTACTAAATCCACTTAAAATATTAAAAGATCTAAAAAATATATTTAAATTTGGCAAAAAATTTACTAAAATATTCAGAGGTATATTTAAACTTGGTGATAAAGGTTTAAAGAATTCTTTTGGTGGGATATTAAAGTTAGCTGGAAAAGCATTTAGAAAGACTCTTGGTAGAATGTTACAAAGAGTATTACTAAAAGTATTTGGTAAAGCAATAACAAAAGGACTGGTTGCTGTAACAAAATCTGTAGTTAAAGGTATCACTAAAGTTGTTGGTAAAGTTCCTATTGTTGGACCTTTAATTGCATTTGGTGTAAACTTAATGATGGGTGAACCACTAGGAAGAGCAGCATTTAAAACACTAGGATCAATATTTTTGTCTGGTGTTGGAACTGCTTTGGGTGGACCAGTTGGTTGGGCTATCGGTGGTTTAATTGGTGATTGGGCTGGCGGTGCTTTGTATGATGCATTTTTTGGTGGTAAGGAAGGAGATAAAAAAGAAGAAAAGAAAGAAGATACTCCTGAGTTAGCTTCTGGTGGTGTGGTATCTGGACCAGAAGAAGGATACCTTGCAATTCTCCATGGTACTGAAGCAGTAATACCAATTGCAAAGATACCAGAAATTTTAACTCTGCCATTTAAATTACTTGGTTCTAATATAGTAGGTGCAATATTTGCTGTAATTAATTCTTTAGGACCTGTTGGTGGATTTGTGAAACCAATTGCTATAAGTGTATTAGCACCTGCTATGAAGTTATTTGGTGTAGAAACATTTACTAAATCTAGTAACGTTGGGGATACTAAAGGAGACGCTGAAACATTATCTAGACATGTTGAATCCGAACAAGAAAAACAAGATCTTGATAAGTTATTTGGAAAAGATCTCTTAAAAGATATCGGTACTATGTTAATGATATCAGGAGGATCTTTAGTTAATTCCATACTGGGTGGTCCTGCACAAGCTAAACAATCCGATCCAAGTAGCAAGAGGCCTGGTGCTGGTGCTAATCTTGATGGCGGTGGAGGTGCTGATTTAAAACCAACACCTGGAAATACTTCAGGTGCTGCAGGACAATGGAAACCATTACTGGAATTAATTGCTGCATATGAATCAGTTGGTGGATCATATGATTCAATTTATCCATCAACAACAAAACCAGGTTTATCTCAGATGACCATAGCAGAAGCAGATGCATGGCAGGGATCTACTGCAAAATCAAGAGGTTCTGCAGCTGCAGGTAGATATCAATTTATGTACATTAAAGATCAAGCAGCTGCTGCTGGAATTGGTCCAAATGAATTGTTCAGTCCAGAAAATCAGGATAAAATGGCAATTAATTTGCTTACCAAAAAGAGAGGAATATCTCTTGACATGATAAAAAACAATCCTGATGAAGCAATGATTCGACTTGGTATGGAATGGGCTTCTATGCCTATGCCAAAGTCGATGAAAGGTCATAGGAGAATGGTTAATGCTGGACAATCATATTATGCAGGTGACGGTTTAAATGCTGCCCATGTTGGTGTTGATGATGTGAAATCTGTTCTTTCTAAAGTGGCAGGATCTTCACCGCAAAAAACTCCTCAACAATCTGCAGCTGCACCATCAGCAACACCTGGTCAAAACTTGACTCCAGAACAAAAATCTAGTATGTTCCAGAAGTCAGGTATGTCTGCTATGGCATCAAATGCTTTGTCTTCTGCTAAACCATCAACTCCTGATGCATCAAGTACAACCCCGTCAACTCCTGCTGCAAAGATGACTTCATCACCACCAAGATCTTCATCCATGGTTCCTATGAGTAATAATTTTAGTATTACTAGAAACATTTCTAATAATAAACAAAATGTATCTATGGCTATAGTTAAAATGAATAACACAAGAAAATCAAATTTAACTAATATGCAAGCCCCTCTAAATAATACGAGCATATCTGAGTCAATCATCAGTAATAGGATATAATGGCAAACGAATTTCCTGGAGATTATTCTTTACTAGAAGTAAGTCTTTTTAGTTTAAATGAATCTCAAAAACTAGATATAAAACCACTTGTAGTAGAAATTAATATTTACGAGAGTATACTTGCTTCTGCACTCCAGGCTGAAATTTTAATACAAGATATTGGTCAGAACTTAATTTCATCACTACCAATTGTCGGTCAAGAAAGAGTAGAAATCTTACTTGCTACTGATAGAAAACAATATAGATTAAATTTTTCAATCTATAAGATCGATTCTAGATCTATGGAAGAAAAGAATCAAGTATACTTGATGAGTTGTATAAGTATTGAAGCATTAAGAAACGAAAACTTTAGGATTTGCGAAAGAGTAGATGGCAAAAAAACCGAAGAAATAATTAGTGATGTATTGGGTAGGAATTCTTTCTCGGCCAAAGGATTTGATGGAGATTCTACAGTCTTTCCATTTAACATGTACATACCCAATTGGAGACCTTTTGATCTGTTTAATTGGTTGTCAACTAGATCTGTTCCAGAATATAAAAAAGATTCTATTGGATTTTTATTCTATGAAACTTTGGATGGATATAAATTTAAGTCTATTGATTGGTTAATTGATCAAGATGAATATCCACGTAAGGGGGTGAAGTATACTTTCTTTCAAGGTAATACAGTAGGATCTGGTGTCGATGAAAAAGATAAGTATAGAATTTCTGGTTATTCTACACCAAAAGCATTTAACATCTATGATGATTTGAGGAGAGGTGCTTTTGCACATAATTGTATTTACTTAGATGTAAATAGAGCAACCTATAAAGTGTTTAGAACAACTGCAGATGATTTCTGGGAGGACAGTTCACATTTAGAAAAAACTAAACCATATGTGACAGCTGGATCTGCACAGTTATTAGAAAGAGGCAGTAGATTTATTTACAGACCATCTACGATAAGTACATGGGGTGATTGGGAAGAAAATCAATCAACAGAAGGAACTGAAAATATTGATGAAGTTAATAAAAATTTTGAGAAAGCTTTTTATAGATATTATTTCTTAGAATATTCTCAATTAGATATATCAGTTCCTGGTGATATGAGAGTTCGAGCAGGAAATATTATTAACATTTCTATACCATCACCAAAAAAATCAGAAGGTAACAGAGTACCTGAAGATAAAAGACTTAGTGGTAAATATATGGTGAGTGCTGTAAAACACACTCTAAATAGAAATGAACTCCGAACATATATAACTCTATCTAGAGATTCTTACGGAGGAAAACCAATGTCAGATAGAGAAACATCTGGCAATCAAGTAAATCTAGACGGCATTAATTAATCATGAAAAGTATAGAAACACACATTAACAAAGACAAAAAAGAGCTAGAAGATCCAAATATTTCTCCTCAACGTCGTCGCCATATCGAAGGTGAACTTCAGGAACTTGAAGTTTATGCAGAAAATCACAAACAAGAAATTGAAGATGGGGATCATCACGATCCTTCTCCTTTAGAATTATATTGTGATTCTAATCCAGAAGCAGACGAATGTAGAATTTACGAGGACTGATGTCAACAATTAACCCAACATTACCTACTTCTAGTTTTATCGGTAACGGTGATTTTACTTGGTGGCTTGGTACTGTAAAAAATGCAGACGATAAGGATGCAAAATTAGGAAGAGCTAAAGTAAATATTTTAGGTTTCCATAAACCAGGTGAGAAACCATCCAATTTACCTTGGGCTATGGTTCTTGCTCCGACTGATTCTGCTGGAGCAAATTCTGCTGGATCTGCTGCTAACCAATTAAAACCAGGTAGTTTTGTTGTTGGATTTTTTCTAGATTATCCAGATTGTCAACAACCAGTTGTCATTGGTAGTCTTCTCAGTAAAATAACTGCAGTAATAGATAGAGACTCTCAACAAGCTAAAGATTATCCTAGAAGTTATGAGAATCAAATTACTGGAAGAAATATTTCTGATAGAGGACAGAATCCAGAATCTGAAGCTACAGAAAGAGTATCTGAGTCAGTAGCGGCCGCTGCAGCTCCAAGTTCAATTTCAAATCCATCGGGACAAGTTAAGAAAATTCCAATTGCTGATGGTAAAAGTGCCGGTGATAGAACTTTTGAATCTAACATCATATATCCAATTGAAACCATTGTAAATACAGTAAAACAATCAAAAAGAATACCAAAAAAATTAAAAACAAAATTAACAGCTGATATTGACAAGGAAGAACAAACTATGATGGTCGAATCGACCGAAAAATTTCCATCAACTGGTGTTTTAAAAATTGGTAAAGAATTTATAGGATATAATAATCTAGAACCAACAAAATTTGGTCTATTGAAAAGAGGATTTGATAAATCTCCAATAGATAGTCATGAAAAAAATGACATAGTATCTTTTGTGATGAAGAGTGAGTATCTTGGTGTAAAGGATGCTCCACCAGAAGGAGATGTAATTGGACAGTTTACAACTACATTAGTTGATATAAAAAAAGTAGTTGATGATCAATTTGAAATGATTGAAGATGCTATTTGGTGGATAGCGAATCAAATCAAATCATTTCTTATGTCCGAGGTCACCAAAATATTAAATGCGATTGGTGTTGCAGCAATCGGACCATTTCCAATGTTTGGTAAGACATTGACAGATGCAATCATGTTTATCCTAAAAGAAATTGCATGTATCATTGATGTTTCATTAGTTGATGCTATTCTTGGTGGTATTAGGTCAGCTATTGATGAAGTTGTTAATGGTATACTAGATGTTATAGATTCAATTAAATGTATTTTTGATGCAATTTTTGAATCTATTTTTAGTCTTTTGGATATTGCAAAATCAATCTATGAAGTTGTAAATTCTATTATAGATACTTTCTCATCGATTGGCGACATCTCAGAATTGTCTGACCTAAGTCAAATAAATGTAACTAGCATTCTAGATTTTATCTTTGGTTTACTAGGTATTGGTTGTAACAGGGACACTAGAAATCCTCTTGCAATAACGTTTGATTCATGTCCAATCGCTTCCTTGATTTCATGTGGAAGTTCTTCTGGTTTTAGATCTGACATTTCTATGTCTGGTGTTCGTGGTAGATGGAATCCAGAACACTCAAAACTAATTGGAACATTTTCAGAAACTGGAACTATGGTTGTCATGGATGACACACCATACAATACTAGATTAGTAATTGAACATGGACCAAGTAAATCTGGTATACATATCTACGATAATGGTGATGTTAAAGTTACTAATACACACAATAAAACAGAAGTCGTTGTAAAGGACCAAGAAGTTATAATACATGGTAATGTAAAAATGATGGTCGATGGTGACTATCATTTAAAAGTTGGTAGAGATTATCATTTAGAAGTTTTAGGTATGTACAATCTTTCTGTTAATAGAGAAAGTAAAGTAACATATGCTGGTGAACACAGAACATTTTTTAAAAGTGATTCTAGATTAGAAGCAAATAATGGTTTAGCAATAGTTGCATCTAAAGTAGGTATTTCTTGTTCTGGTCAATATGAATTACAATCTCCAATTTCTACTAGTTGGTGTACAGAACAAAATCATTTTGCAATCGGTTCATATAATGTGACTGCACTATATTACAATGAATTTGTAGGTTTAAATTCAACTAAAGTTATTGGTGGTAATTCAATTAAAACAAGAGTTGGAACTGCTTTTGAATCTGGTATTGGTGTATCAAATTATTTTCAAATGGGTGTTGAGAATGAATGGTGGGGAGGTTCACACTCTCAAGTAGGTATGGGATCATGGATGGAAAATAAGTTATCTATTGATCAGGAGTCAACAACAGGAATTACATCCTTTACTAAATTAGGAGCAGAACTTGATACTATTTCTGGACTTTCTTTTAAAAGTACATCTGGTTTATTATTGGATAAAGCAGAAGGTTTATTCGCTGAGACCGGAGCAGCACCTCTAGTATTGGCAGCACCAATCATCAGCATCAATTGACATCTCGTACAAAATGTGGTAATATACTTATGTCAACAGAGATTCGTATGAACGTTAGACCAGACTCAACTTTACACAAAGTTAAAGTTAATATGCTCACAAGAGTTGTGACATTAATGGGTGATGATGGAGAATCAGTAGATATTGAAAACAATACTGCTAACGAATTCACTAGGATATGTAAGTTAATTAATGATTCTTTGACTGAAGAGATGATAGAGTATACCTATTGACATCGCACGGAATCAAAAGTATAATATCTAAGTAACCGAGTTAAAACCTCAGTGAAATTCCGACTTTTATTGCAAAAAAGTCGTACAAAAAATCCCGGGCCAAAATGCATTATAGGCCCTTTTTGGGACGGTGGTGGAATTGGTAGACACACCAGACTTAAAATCTGTCGAGCATTACGCTCATGAGGGTTCAAGTCCCTCTCGTCCTATTTTTTACTCCGTATTTTTTCTAAAAATACACGCAAAAATCCTTGATAAGTATAGAGTTTTTTTAAACAAAAAAACTCTATAAATAAATTCAGGTATGTCTACACATTCGGAGTAAAATATGGCTCTTACCAGAGTTACGTCAGGTGGTATTGCACCTGGAATTGTAATAAAATTTGACAGTGATAATACACCAACAAATCCCGCAATTTCCTTTGAAGGAGATACTAATACGGGCATGTATCAACCAGCGGATGATGAGATTGCATTCTCTACTGCTGGTGTAGAAAGATTTAGAATTAAAGCAGACGGTAATATTGTAGCTGGTAATGGAACCATTATTGGTGGTACTAATCCAGATTTTGACAATGCAGTTAATGTTGTATTGTATGTTAATCAGTCAGATAAAAATGCAACTGATTCAATAGATAACGATGGTGGTAATTTAATCAAACCATTCAAAACTATCGAAAGAGCACTTCTTGAAGCCGCAAATAAAAGTGAAGTAGCTGGTGCTCAAGATAGATTTGAAGCATTTACTATCATGGTCCTACCAGGTGACTATGAAATTGATAATAGACCTGGTTACGACGTTATTAATAACCCAGTTACCGGATTGACTGATGCTCAATTCCAAAATAACCTTTATAGGTTCAACCCAAGAAATGGTGGTGTTATTGTACCTAGAGGTACTTCAATCGTTGGTTATGATCTAAGAAAGACAGTTATCCGTCCTAAGTACGTACCAACCCCAACCTCCGATGAAGGTAGTATTGATGAAGGTATAGATTACTATCAAATTGGTTCTGTCTTCTATGACGGTGCCAGAATGATTGAAAAGGCACGTGGTTATATTGTAGAACAGGCATATTTAAAAATTGAGGATGATTATTCCTTATCAAATATTAATGCTAAATGCAAGAGAGATATTGGATATTTTGTAGACGGTATTATCGCTGACTTGAGAGGTGGTGGTAACTCCAACTCATTCGTAGTTGGTGAATGGTATACTCTAGGTCAAGATGACGATGGCGTTAACGAAACTAGTGACATTACAGGTACTGATTCCGATGGACAAGGTGCATATCTCAAGAGTGCTCAAGAAGTTACTGCTACAAAGGCCGCATTTGATCGTTGTAGAGACATAATCAATGCTTTCCTTGATTATGCAAAAAGAGATTATTTTGATTCAGGTGAATCTGAATATAGTGCGACTAATATTGTTGGTTATTACACAGAAACTACTTCTGGTAAAACTGTAGCAAGACCAACTTTTGCTACTAATGTTGATTATGCTGAAGGATATAGTAATGGTACTGGAGATTGTTCTGATGTTCAAGATGCTGTTACTGCACTTACTGCAGTTGTAACTGGTATCTTAGATGCACCAGATACATTTAATGACACAATCAAGAAAACTCTCCCAGTAACATTTCAGACTTCAATCTTTAAGGTAACTGGTGGTTGTTACTTCTGGCAGATGACCTTTAAGGATGCTAAAACTAATCCTTACAATAAAACAACTTTTAGTGGTAGCGGAGTTCCAACATTTACTCAAGCATCATCACCGGCATATTCTCACCATAGAGTTGTTGCTTTTTCATATGCTGATCAAAGATCAGTAGATGGTGAATTAGAAAGATACTATAGAAGAATTGATGCATGGGTTGGTTCTGGAACCAGAGAAGCAAGAATTGAAGAATATAGAATTGTCGGTAACTCCGAACTTAAAACTCAAATTGACACCGTTAATGGTTGTTCTCCTTATATCTTTAACTGTTCGCTACGTTCAGTCCTCGGTCTTTGTGGTATGCACACCGATGGTAGCAAGGTAAAAGAAAACAGCTTCAAGTCAATGGTTGTTGCCCAATATACCGGAATCTCACTTCAGAGAGATCCAAATGCATATTGGCAACCAAATAATAAAACTGGTAAAGTTTATACAGATACTAGCACTTTTTCAACTGGCGATACATTTAGAAATATTGCTTCAGATGCTGATAGTGGCAGTAATAGAGGAGCTATCTTTGCTGATCCAGATGCTGAATATAAACATGATTGGAGACACTTCCACATCAAGGCGTCAAATGGTGCTTTTATTCAGGTAGTTTCGGTCTTCGCAGTTGGTTATGCTGACCAGTTCCTATCTGTTAATGGTGGCGACATGTCGATCACCAACTCTAACTCGAACTTTGGTCAAATTTCACTTAGGGCAGCAGGTAATAAGTTTAAAGCTGATCCACCATCCGCATATGGTAAAATTACAGCTATTATACCACCAGCTGGTATTAGTAAAGAAACTAGATATACTGAAATTTATCCAATCTCAGCAAAAGATACTTGGGAATCAAACTTAGGTACATCAGCAACTAAAGCGGAACCAGATTGGATAAACTCTAAATCTAAATTTGGTAGTGCTGGAAATGATTACTTTAAACTATACTTAGAAATTCCTGGTATTCAAGATGAAGATGAAATTCCAGAAATGGTTGTAGAATCTGTTGATAATAATTCTGGAAGCACTATAGTTAGAAGATTCCTAACATTTGGTTCTAATAATAACTTTAATCTTTTCAGGGATTACTTTGAAACTAGTGGTAGATTAGACCCAAATGATTGTCAAATTGTAAACCAAGTTGATAGTAATTCTGGTGGTCTGTCCACATATAACGCTGTAGTTTTTACTGATACACCAGCTGATGATACGTTTACTAATAATCACGAACGTGTGGGATATTACTGGGATAGAACTAGAAAGAAAATTTATCTAAAATTAAATCCAAACAAACTATCAACTCGAAATTATATTAATGATTTTGTCTTTAGTACAATTGTAGAAACTAGTTTTATTACTGTAACTGAAACAAACGATGATGGTTCTACTACAGTTGTTTCAAAAACAGAAGATGTTAATGTTTTAGAATATTGGGATAGTTTTCCTGGTTCTACAACATCACCAAAACTAATTGATTCAAGAGCATCAATTCCAAATGATCTACTTTGGAGAGTAAAATATGTCATTCCAAAGAATTATACAGATGGTACCAATATATTAACACCAAAAGCTCCAGAGAAAAGATTTATTATTAAGGGTACTAATCCTGATAATGATCCATATGGTGTTCCATATACAAATTATAGATTTACTATTTGGGATGTCCAGGAAATTCAAACATGGGACAGAGGTAATAGAGATGGTGAATATTATCTAACAGTTTTAAGATCTGATATTGATAAGTTTGTCGATGGTGAAGATGGTTCTGGTTTTGAAAATAATCCATATGTAATTAACAGATCTGACTCATATGATACTATTATTGCTGATCAATTATCTGAATTAGCACTAAATGATCGAAATTATAAAGTAACTTCTAACGTAAATTACCTCTATCCTTCGACCAATGAAGAAGGAAATATCACAGACCCAAGAGTTCTTTGGAATCCACCCCAGACCGATTCTAGAGTTATTGTTGAAAGACTGGGATCGGTTGGTTTGAGAGCAAAAGATGTCTCTGTACCTAACAAAAAATATTACAATTCTACTGTTTCTTCTACTCCATATTATGAAGTTCCTGCACTGACTTCTGTGACTGCAGAAGCTTGTCATAGATTGGTGCATGCTTTAGATCTTTGTTATATTAAGAGTAATCAAACCACAACAACTAATATTAAGGTTGCCCCTGTTTCTTCTTGGGATGACAGAAGCGGTAAGAGTACTTATAATGACATTGGTACAAACTTTAATATTTACGGTAGTGCAAGCAATGCATTCCGTTATGGTGATACAAACCTCACAATTAATAATACAGACGGTGCTTCTAACGCAAATAATAACAACAAATATGGAATTTCTGGCAATGAAGAATTCAGAAAAATTCCCGTTTGTGGTAGAGGTATCTCTGCAAGTTTTGGCGCTAATGAAAATAATGATAGTGATGCAGTATTTGCTGCAGCACCTGTAGTACCACTTCTCAGACCATCTATTCTACGTGCTTCTTCACACACATGGGAATATATTGGTATTGGTCCTGGTAACTACTCAACTGGTTTCCCCAACCTCCAGACAAGAGTACTTAAAGCATACGAACAGTTCATCGCACAGGGTTATGAGAACGCTGGTGGTTTCGTTGCATCTTCTGGTACTAACTCTCAAGGTGATTTCTATATTGGCAACCAGATTATTCAAGCCGGTGGTCAATCAACAACTACATTAAACGTACCTAAAGTACGTAAGTCTTCTGAGTCTAATGTAGTTGATGTTAGTGATATTGAGAATAGAATTTCAAATAATGTTATCAACGTTATTCCTTCCGCTAATAAGAGTTCTGCACAACAGGATTTACTTAAGGGTCTATCAAACTTCTTCACTACTGCTAGATTAACAGTTACCGACAGAGCAAATATTCAAACTTTATTTGTAACTGATAGGATGTTTATTGCTAACTCCGCTATTCTTAATGGAGAGAAGTTCCCTGAAGGTGGACCAGAAGGTTATGGTTTCGCCAAGGGTGCGAGACCAGAAAAGACTGGTTTCATTGCAACAGATACTAATGATAGACTATATGTTTCACCCAAGTATCTTGATGCATGGAGAATTAAGAAAAAAATTCTTTCTGCTTCAAATATTAACTTAGACAATAACAGAATTTACGTAGAACCACTAAGTAGAACATTTATTGATGCTCTACCAAATGATGCTAGTGATAGTATTGCTTTAAGTACTCCAATTGCATTTACTGGTAATATCAACAATGCTGGAGAGATTACTATAACTACTGGCGGTATTGCCTCTAAATTGTATGTGGGAATGAAGATTGCACAAGTTGGTGGGTCAAACATTATTGGCGAAGCAACCGTTGAATCAATTTCTGGTGTTACTGTTACTTTATCTGGCGATAACGCTACGTTTACTGGTGCAAACACACTAAGTTTTTATGCAGTTGATAGGGTACAACTAGTTGACTCTAGTGGTATGCCACCATTTGGTAGAGTTGATATTGAAATGCAACTAGCAAATCTTACAGATCAAGATTATATTGAAGAATCAAACACTAAATTCTATTTGAATCCAAACATCAATATTTCTCTACAATATGATGAAGTTGATTACACAAATAATACTTTAACACTATCAAGTATACAGAATTTTGCTCCATATAAAAACTATGTTGAATCTGTATTACCAGTAGAAAATAATAAATTATTGCAAACAATTCTTAAAAATTATTCTTCAGTATTAAGAGTTATTAATGATGATGTTGAGTTATCAGATACTAAGTATCTAAAAGGTAGCTTGACTTCTAATGTATCTGCAGATATTGTTACTGAAGAAGGTACACATGCAATTAATACATCTGCAACTCAAATTAATGTAGATTCAACATTCTTTAGTAAATTACCTACTAGAGGTTCATTAACATTAAGATTCAATCAAAGTGGTACTTTAAGATACTCAACATTTGTATACTTCAAAGATATAGTTAATAGTAAAGTTTGTTTATTGAGAAAAGTAGATACTCAATCTAGTAATGATAATGCATACACTCACATTGCAACAGGTAGTGCAAAATCAGATATTTACTTCTCTGGTTGTGAGACATATATTTCTTATGGTGATAAGTGGACGGTTGAAAAAGCATTTATTCCAGATGTTGAAGAAATTAGTGAAGATGTAGATATTGAAAGTGCTACTCTTTATGAACTACCAGTCAAGCCTGCTCCATTCACTGGTATAGTAACAACAGAAGATTACACAGACTCCATTGTTCCTAACCCAGTTACGTCAAAAGCACTTGGGGCTAATTTACAAACTAAGAGAACTGTTAAAACATTCCAACCATTCGAGAATCTTAAACAGGTTGCAGATTTTGCTGTTGAGTCAGGATTTACTGCATCTGATGAAGTAGAAGTAATCATGAAACCTGGTTACTATAGACTTGCACCAGATTCAGATTCATATTATGAATCAAATATCAAATTCCCATGTAAAGTAAAAATTAATGGTAGTGGAACTAAGAAAACTGGTGAACTGTATTCAAAAGAATTAGCTAATGAATCTGCTGGTAGAATTGGTGGTTATTCACTAAACACAGTAAAATCTGGTGATAGTGTAAGTTTCTTCAGATCCCCTCAATTTAGAAATAATTGGGGTGGTAGATCGGATAACTTATATGTTAGTAGTATAAATGATAGAATTGAATCTACTGGCGGTATTAATATTCAAAATGTACACTTCTTGGGATTAAATGAAGCAATTACAAGAAATGAAATTTTAGATAACTCTTACTCTGAAGATGAATATACAATTAGATCGAGAAGAAAAGTAAGAAAAGCATGGTATGTAAAACAATCAAAAGGATTCCCCACATCTGAATCTGGTGTTGTTGGTGGATTGCGTTTCCATGCAAATAATCCTGACGGAACAGCAACCACTCTGGGAGGCAAATTTACATATGTGCAAAAAACTGATGAGTTTACTGATGCTACTTCTGGATTACCAGTTGCTCAAACTCCAATCGTTAATTCTACATCGAAAATGTCTAAAAATGCTCGTTACATAAAATTTACATTTGATAGAAGTCAATTTAGTAGTAATGAACAAAGATTTGATTGGTTGATTAATTATGTAATTCCTGGAACAACCATGCATTACCTGCATAATGTATCTAATTCAAATATTGATTCCAGTACCAATAATGTAGAATCATCTACAAAAAAATCAAGAGTTCTTGATGTTAAAAAGACTACTTCAACTGATGTTAATGGGGTCACTACAGTACAAACTTTTGATATATTCTTGGCATTATTTGATCCTACTTCGGATAATTCTACTGCTGACGAAGATATGGATCTTGTCAATAGCACATCACCATGGGCTGCAGATTCTCTATCAAATGGTATTAAATGTGTATTTGAAAATAGAGATGGTGATGAATTTGTTGTACTAACTTATAATTGGTGTAAAGAAAAGAGAAATCAACTATTACCTAAAGATTTTACCACGTCTGGTGAAGGATTTGATCCAACCAACTATGATGAACCACAAATTTTTGGTATCATTGCTGGTTATAGAACAGATACATTAAATCTAGTTATTGATACTCATCCATCTGCTGAAGTTGGTGCTGTTAAAACTTTCTCTAGAGTAGGTGTTGCACCAACTGGAGTAAGTGATACTTATAGTAATATAGCAGCTTCCGGCGGTAGTGGTTCAGGTGCTCTATTTGAAGTTACACTCACCAATGGAACTTATAGTGTTAAAGTAACTGATGGTGGTCAAGATTATGCGATAGGTGATACTTTAACAATTACTGCTACAGATATGAATTCTAGTTTTACTTCTGCAAACAACATTACTATTACTATTGGTAATGTTGTTCCAACTAGATTACAATATCCTGCATATAATTTATTTAATTACTATCCATCTGCAATGATTAAACTTGGTGATAATGATGAAAATTATGGATTTACATTACCAGTATTTCCTAATGGGTACAGAAGACTCTATGGTAGACAAAATACTAGATATTATCTACTAGAAATTAGTGCAAAAGATATTGGTGGAATTTCTGATAATACTGGACATAATTCATCAGTTATATCACGATTCACTGGATTTGGTTATTCTGATATTGATTTTGATGAAACTACACCAAATATTTCAGTAAACGTTGATGGTAATGCTGTAGTATTTACACCACAAGATCGTAAAAGAACTTCATTTACAAGTGACCAACAATTTGAAGCAATTGCTAAATATAACTTATGGCAATCTGGATTTGGTTATAAAAAATCAAATCCATCACCCAACAATGCTGCAACAGCAGCAGAAACAGTTGGTAGAAATCTGTTTATGAATTATTCTAAAAATTATAAGGTTAATCGTAAGAAATTCCCAACGTCAAACGCGCCAACAGTTGGTAACTTAGGTGCTACTCTTATTAAGGTTTCTGGTATTCCTGGTTCGGATAACCTAGTTACACTAAAGAATGTAACTATCGGTGCTATGTCTGATGCTAATGATATATCAAATACTTATGGTGGTGCATATCATGGTGGTATTATTTCGATTGAAAATGGTCAGGTTGATTTGAGAGGTGTTAGGTTCCGTGGTAATTTAAGTTTGGATTGGTCTGGTTTATTAACAAATAATAGTTCTAGATTAACTGCATCCAACAAATTTACATATGGACATTCAGTAGATCTTTTAGAAACTTCTGGTATCATAAAAGTAAATAGATTTGGTGATAACAAGTATAGTGCAGTAAATGTAAGTAAAGATGATATCAACTTTAAACATTATACAATGTTCCGTGATGATAATAATCTTTATATTGAACCTAGTAAATTGCCAACAGGAGTTCCTGTCGATTACGACCAGAGAACTTTCCCAATCACAACTGTTAGTGCAATTACCAAGTTTGCCAGTGATAATACATTTAACGAAACGGTTAACCTAGATGAGAAATATCTAACTAGTGAAATTTATCATGATGGTGGAACTCCATCTGGTACATATGCTGGTCAAACTTTAAGATTGAATAATTCAAATCAGGTGACTATTAATGATGGTGTTGCTGGTGGACATAGTGACTCTTCAAGAGATCTACTACCAAAACACATAACATTCACATTACCATATAGTACCACGGCGCAACAAAATGCTGCGGAAGAAGTTGCAAAAAATATTGTTCCAAACTTCACTGAAATTATTAGAGAAGGTAACCCAGATTCTATTCTTGCTACCGTAATTGGGTTTGAATATTATAAGAAGTCTAATGTTGCATATTTTGTAATTAAATACTCCGGTAATATTGAATATCAAAACCAACAGAATACTATAGATTCTGATGGTGGAAGTATTGGTGGAAGTATTGATATGAGTGGTTTCAAACTACAATTACTTACTAAGTATATTCCATCACAGAGATTTAATTATATCTCTACTCTTACCACTAGATATATTAAGAGATCTAATGCAGATGGAACTCAACATTCTAAGTATGAAATTGGTTTTGATGATGCACAAAATACGTCAGTTTTTGCTAATAGTAAAGATTTTACAATTGAAAAAGTAAATGGCGAAAACAATATTTCTAGGGAATCTTCTGGTAGTGCAAACATCTTACACTTTAAGAAGGGAACTGATGCAAATTCTATAAATGACGTTCAAGCAATTCTTGAAACCGATGCAACGGGTAATGTTATATCATGTGATGTTGTCTCTCTTGGATTAAATAATGCACAAGATGATGTTTTATATTATCCATCATCATCTGATCAAAAGTATAAGATTACGATGGCAACAACTGTATCTACCAGAGTAGATACAACGGAAACTGATTATGAAATGTTTGTTCCTGGTGAAGTTGTTAATACAGTTGAAAACAGTTCATTTATTGTCAATAATTTTATTGAAACTAGTTTGACTGGTATTAAATCAGCACTACAAAAAGTCAAGTCTATTATTTCTCCTGGTAGTTATATTGAATATGGTGGTCAATACTATAAAGTTGCATACAGTACTCCAGGCAGACCTTATCTAGGAATCTATAGATATGCAAATCCATCTAATGATGAAGATATAAGAACCTCACTAGTAGTACGACTAGAAGAAAAAACTTATAACATTAATTATACTAGAAGTAGGAATGGAGAAACTATAACTAGATTTGATCTATATGAAGATGATAATATTCTAAGATATTGGCCCAATTCAGGTAAACTTGAAATTGGTGAATTAGAAACTTGTGATTTTACAAAAGAATATATTAATACCAATGTTGGGTATAGAATTTCTTTAACTAGGAGTAATACTAAGTTCTGGCCATCATACATCCATGATTGGGATGGTCTTCAGATTGCTGAAGCACTATCACCATCTGATGATGCTGATAACCCTGCTGAAGCACCACCAAACATTTCTACTGGTACAATCACTGGTACTTCTATAAGACTTGCTGATCCAGTAGATATTACTTGTTCTACCTATAAGAGAGTTAAGTACTATGGAGATGAAAGTGTTTCATCTTCGTATATGTCTAAAACTGGTATTCTTACAAATAATAGGGCATATGTAGATATTGCAAGTGCTACAAATCAACTTGACGCAGATCTTAATAAGTTTGAAGTTGGTCAAATTGTATCAATGCCATGGAGAAATCTAGGTATAGGTGGAAATGCTAGAGGTGATAATAATAAGTATAATTATACACCATCAAATATTATAGTAACTATTGATGATGAGAGAGGTGTAGCAGGTACTTCTGGTTCCACAAACCGAGAAGGTGATTCTAAGTTATCTATTGTTATCACTAATACCAAAGAAGCAACTCAAGATATTGTAGATAAACTAGAAACAACTGATGGTGTTGCTAGACTCTCGAACAACTTGAGAGGTGGAAGAGGTAGACTTTATCAAATTGTAAATAATGCTTCACGATATAATTCAACAGCATCTGGTGATGTTTATGACAAAATCGACCCATTAACCACTTGTAGGACTACAAAGAGTATTTCTTCAGTTCTAGGTAAACCACATGATGATAATAATAGTGTAAGTATTGGTGACATTGATGCCACAAATAGAAGATTCACTGTCACACAGAATGGCAGTGATGATAATATTGGTAAAGGTCTCGTTCCTGGTATTGTAATTATAAAAGATGGAGTTCTAGAAAAAGATACTAAAATTTCTAGTGTTAGTAGAGATACTAGTGGTGGTGTGAATAATTACAAATATACTATTAAATTTAATAAGGATATAATTTCTGGTCAAACTTTATCTGGTGCGGTAACATTCACCAATGCAATATATACTGACCTAGAACTTTTCAATCCAGTAATGGGAACGTTTACCAAAGGTGACACATTCCAAGTTGTTCCACAGTTTAATGCTGAGGGACATCCATGGAGAAGACATACTGAGGTATTTACTTCAAGAATTTCTGATATTGAGAAAAGAACTGCTACCCAAACTATAAGATTACATCTATCAGATCCATTTACATTTGGTGACACTGGTGGAAATACTTATAGAGATGATTCTAGATTTATTAATGAAACTGATTCCAGACATTTTGGATTTATTAGTATCAACCATGGTGGTTGGTCATTCCCAAGAAGTGGTGGAAGTTATATGCCATCCAATATGGTAAAAACAACAAATTTCCAAGATAAAATTAAACTTCTAAATCATTCCAATAGAATTAAATCTGGAGATACTATTAAGTATACTTATGAAGCAAATGCTGTTGTTCAAGAAATCAATAGAGACAGTTATAGAGATAGTAATCGAGGTAGATTCCTCCTTAGAGGAATTGCTGTTGGTGAAGGTGATTCTTTAGTAGGGTTAGATTCTTCTAGTATTAATAAGTATGGTGTGAAGGATATTTACCGTGAAAATGGAACTTATATTGTAACTCATAGAAGATACATTGATAAATCTGGTGTCGAGTCAGATAACTATAGATTTGGTAATTCAAGTACAAATAGTTTCTGGAATGGTACTTCATTTAGTACAGATGCACCAATTACATCATATAAGAAAGATGGTACAGATTACTTTGTTGATATTGGTGGTGGCGTCGCGACTGATACAACACAAGACTACACAGATAGAGGTGGTGATGGCACTAATGTTGCTGTAACGCAATCTGATCTAGATAATGCGACTGAAGATCTTGGTGTTTATACTGGAACTGGTGCTGATCAAAATAAAACAGATCCATTTACTAGATCTCTTGTACTTACAAATGGTGATGGTAAAGATGCAGTGTTAACACTTACAGTCAGTGGTAATGAGGTTACTACATGTAACATTACAACTAAAGGTACTGGTTATAAAGTGAATGATTGGATTATTGTAAGAGGTGCAGTATTTAATGTAAATAACCCAAGATATCCTAAAGATCTATATCTTTATATCAGTGATGTTTCTAGTGGTGGTGCTATCGAAAGTTTTGATCCAAGATTCTTATTGGTAAATGAGGAAGACTCAGATGTGAAAATTCAAATTGGATATGATTCTGCTGCTACTCCACCAGTATGGAAGGTATTTGGTGTTCCTGATGATAGTGCTGCAGAAGTAATGACATCTACTCTACTCACAGATCAACAAGCGATGTTTATTGAAACTGTTAGTGGCTCATATGTTTACCTGAAAGCACAACTATCAAATGCTGATGGAGAATTGATAACATATAGAGTTGAACGAGTTGGTGGATTTACTAGAGGTATGAAACTTATCTTTGCAAAACCAAAACCATCTGCTAAGTTAGTATCTGGTACTATTACCAGCGTATCTGCTATAGATGCTGATGGATATTCGGAATGTGGAATTGATTCTCCAGATAATATCTTATATAATACTTTTGCACAGAAACCTGACTGGTTATCAGTAGGTGATGTACTTATATCTCACAGTTCTGACCTATTTGCTAATGATGGATCTGTTGCACTCAGATTTATGCATAGTGAATATGGTGGAGAAGTAGAGTTTGAACCATTCCGTGTTTGGAATGATTACTATCGAAATGGTTCCCAGAACAAAGGATTTGGCCTCTATGGTTCACATGGATGGGTCGGAAACTTTGGTAAGACCGTTGATGGTGTTAAACCTCTTGGATTTACATCAACTGGATCCTTAAGTATTAATTGGGGTAGACAGAGACAGAACAGTATATGGAAAGTTGCACAACCAGTTCGACCAAATTGGACTCATGGTGGTGTTACTAATGATGTAGTACATAATGGTGCTGCATTTACACCTGCATTTAAGTATTTCTATACTAATGGAACAAATAGTTTCTATTCATCAAGTTTGTTAAATTACTTAATGGAAGATAAACAGGTATTTGATAATGTTGCATACACCAACCCAATTAAACATATTTCAAATACAACTGATGCCATCAATGCAACTGTTGCTACAACTCAGAAGTATCTCAGAGATGATTGGTGGTCTGGTAGATATTATGATGGTGGTATGGGTCCTCTATCTTACCAACCATATCAGTGGTCTAGTACTTTCGATTCGATCAGTACATCTAGACTTGTAGGTAAGAATCATATTTCTTATCAATTACAGGATCTTAGATTTAGAGCAAATAATAGTTATGGTGATATTAATTGGGGTTCAGGTCTAAATGCAAGACTATCTGAACAGATAGTTATGGATTATGTACAACATTATTCATTCGGTCCATCTGAAGGTAATGCCGCAGATTACTTTATTAATACTGGTGTTACTGTTGAATTAAATCCCGACGGTGTTGGTAGTTACTGGGAAAACTTTAGATTGAGAACTGAACCATCTACAAATGGATCTAAAAACATCAGACAAGGTAGAACAGTTACAACTACTGTTGTAGGTAATAGATACATTGTTGGTGCTATAAATTCTGGTTCAGAGTATAAAGTTGGTCAACTATTCGTTGCTTCCTCAACATCACTACCTACAAATGTAACATCTGCATATGATTATAATTCTAAGATTGCTCGTGGTGACGCGATCTATCTAAGTCAGGATGGTGGTACAACAAAGACTTTTGTTGGTTTTGTAAGATATGTTGGTGGTGGCTCTGGTGCTAATGACAATAACATTATTTACTTAACGCAAGCTGTTCCAGCTGCACAAAGAACTGGTGATTGGGAACTATATTACACACGTCCAAATGGACTCAAAACTGAAACCTTTGAAAATGCTTATAGTCAGATAAATAATGGTGATCAATCTAGGGGTGATAACGTTCTTAGTGCTGGTCTACCTGGTTCTTCAGATTATAACTTATCATTCGTTATTCAAAAGAGAAATTACAACACTTCTCCTATCTTGAATACTGTAGGTGATGTGAAACCAGTTGGTAACTTCTGGTGGTACTGGGGTGCTGCAGCAGCACATAGATCACTTAGAATGCAATCTGGTGATTTAACATCATTTGGTTGGTCTCCAATGAATATAAATATCACAAGGTTCAATAATAAAGTACACCTTGAATCTGCCGTTACTGCTACTGCATCTAATTCTAGTATCGGTATAACAAACATATTCATCTAATTTACTGGAGTCATTATGGCATATTTTTTAAATGAAGAGCAAGAAATTGCTTTGAGTGAATTTTTATCAGAGGAGAACAAAAAGGTTTGTGAAAGACAAATTTTAGAAGATAAAATCCCTAAGAAATTTAGGGATCTGATTGAAAAAACAATGGAATCTGGAGCTCCTCTACCATTTTTTGATCCCCTTGCAGGTTATTATACGGTTTCATTTACTTCATGTGATAGAGGAGAAAGAATTTACGTGCATCACCATTTATCTGGTGTATCTAAATCACTTTATGATCCTGCATTAATTAAAATTACTACAGAAGATGTAGAAACTGAAGATAATATAGAAGAGGAATCTCCTATTAATATTGAAGATATTGATAATGATTCTGAAGTTGAATCAAAAGATAAAATTTCTAACATTCAAGTAGATGAAGATGGCATCTACACACCAAACTGAATAAATACTAGAGGGATATATATCCCTCTTTTTTAATAGGTATATACCAATGGAGGCGCCACATGGCAACCACAATTAAACTGAAATCCAGTTCTGTATCTGGACAATCACCGTCATTAGCTAACTTAGATTTACGAGAGTTAGCTTTAAATACTGCTGACGGAAAACTTTATGTTCGTAAGGGAAATGGAACTGCTTCTGATGATGTAGTAGATTTGAGACAGAGATCTATTGATGATGCTTTAGTACTTGCCATAGCATTAGGTTGAAACGATGGCAAATACATTTAAAAGTTATACAGATGCCTCCATTGGTACATCTACATCAGATCTTTATACAGTACCATCTGCAACGACTGCAGTAGTAATCGGTTGTGTATTGGCAAATACTACAGGTAATCAAGTAAACGGAAATTTAATAATTAATAAATCTACTGGAGATGATATATTTCTAGTAAAAAATATACCGCTACCGAATGGATCTTCATTTGAATTTAATGCTGGTAGTAAAATTATTTTAGAATCGGGAGATAAAATTCAAGTTAGTTCTGATACTGCTTCGAGTGTTGATGCAATAGTAAGCGTATTGGAGCAGTCGTAAATGCCATACTTAGGAAATTTTGTAGGAGGAGTTGGTAGTTCTTCCGAATCTAATTTTAGTTTAATCTCACTAGATGATGGATCGGAAGGATCTCCTTCTTTATCTTATAAAGATGATGCAAATCTTGGTATCTATAGTCCAGCTCAAGATAATCTTGCTTTCATAACAGATGGAAATGAGAGACTTCGTATAGATTCTGATGGTAAATTTTTAATTGGAAGTGATACAATAAGAAATGTAAGTGGGTCGATGTCGAGCTCTCAACTACAAATCGAGGGAACATCAACAAACACTTCTTCACTATCATTAATCAATAATCAAAATTCTGGTAACTCTGCAAATATTAGATTTGGTAAGACACGAGGAACATCTACTGGTGCAGTCACTACAGTAGCAGATGGTGATAAACTAGGAGCTATTAGTTTTAATGGCGCAGATGGAACAGACTTAGAAAATGATACCGCGAAAATTGAGGCAATTGTAAATGGAACTGTAAGTGGAAATACCATACCCACCGACATTACTTTTTCAACAAGTGCTACTAACGGTAATTCTAGATTAGAAAGACTTCGCATCGAATCTGATGGTAATATAAAAGTAACGTCAGCAACTCAGTATAAGGGATTCCATTTAGTAAAAGCAGATGGAGGGACAGTCGCGCAATTGGTTGGACATGCTTCTGATAATGATGAAGGTGGACTTAATCTCTGGGACGGCGGTACAAAAAAAGTTCAGATATTATCAAATGGAACTTCTTATTTAATGGGTGGTGATATTGGCATCGGTACGACTAATCCATCTAATAAGCTGCACGTACTGGGATCGATCAAAAGTGCATCAACATCTCCTGGTATCTTTTGGGAAGAGACCGATGCGCCTACGGATAACAAAATCTGGGGCTGTGTTGTTAGCAACGAAGAACTAATATGGCAGGCTCGTAAAGATAACCTTACGGGCGGCGGTAATTTATTTAAGATGACCCGCGCAGCCAACAATCAAATAGATACTTTTGAAGGGCAGCGATCTGCAGTTACCTGGTTTACTGTTAGTAACACCAATAAGAGAGTTGGCATAGGAACAGCAGCTCCAAACACCGCATTACATATAGAAGACTCTGGTTCTCCGGTTATCACCTTAAAAACCTCTGGGGATGATTCCGGGCAACGAACTACTCATATAAAGCATGAATTTGATGACGGGGTTGGCGGTGAGATATCATGTTTTAGACAAATTGCAATGCCAAGCACATCAGCCCACCTTTCATTCCGGGCCGGTGGGGATAATGCCGCTGCTGAAAAAATGGTTATCAAAGCCGACGGTAAAGTTGGTATTGGCACAAATGATCCTGATACGTCATTACACATAACAGATGCTGTTTATTCTCCAATGATTACCTTGGAGAATCCAAATAATAACACTGCTGTTCGTGCCACTTACATAAGACATAAATTTGATGATGGCTTTGGCGGTGAAATTTTATGTTTAAGACCTAGCGGAGCAGCTGCTACAGGTGCTGAAATTTCATTCCGTGTTGGTGGACTTAATGTTGCTAACCAAAAAATGGTTATCAAGTCTTCTGGCAACGTCGGCATCGGAACTACTAGCCCGTCAGACAAGCTGCAAGTGAATGGGTCGATTAAAATTGCTGCAGCTGCTCCTATCATCAAGCTAGCAGAGACCGGAGTTACTGGAAATCCTTCTTGGTGGATTGTACAAGATGGCGGTAATTTTAGTCTACGGAACAATAACACCACTCCATATGCTTTTCAAGTAGTAACTAAAGGTACTAATAACGACGAAATTAGCTACATTTCATTTGGTGGAGACACAATTGTCGAGGCATTAAAACTCACTGCTCATGGCACTAACCCAACCTACTTAGACCTTAGAGGTAATAATGCTAATGCTAGGATGAGGTACTTTGAACATACTACTGAAAGATGGAATATTGGATACGA
>Ga0181379_1000285_pt1 | contig 25527 bp, 47 predicted proteins | sample 2SPOviralmetaG_FD_130115 | JGI IMG/M metagenome (GOLD analysis project Ga0181379, IMG submission 130115) | Marine viral communities from the oligotrophic San Pedro Time Series (SPOT) site, San Pedro Channel, CA, USA - 2 SPOT_SRF_2009-07-10 | ecosystem: Environmental > Aquatic > Marine > Strait... | reverse complement strand
TTAGGTGTTAGTAATATTACTCTGTCTTATTTAGAATGGACAGATAGATTTCTATTTACAGAAGATAAAGAAGAAATCAAACAGAGAATGGTTAAACAACACCAGGCTGCGGCAAAGGGTATATCGGCAAATGATATTAAAGTTGTAGGCAATGTTGTCTTAGCAGAGTATTTTGTATATGTAGAAATATATGACTATTCAGTATCTGAGGAAGAAGAAGTGACAGTCGATGGAGTAAAGACTGTTCTAAAAACTATTATTGGTATGCAAGTAAGATTTGTTAATGCTGAAACTGGAACTATTTTCACAGGCAGTGGAAGTGGTGAAGCAGTCACGATTAAAAGAACTCAAATTGGTGAAAACAATGAAGTTAAATTCAATCAATCAACAATTGGTATTGCAACTAAGAAAGCCCTAGAATCTGCCTCAGCTCGAATCGTAAAAAGAATGATTAAGCGTGGGATATTTAAAGAATAAAATAATTACTTTAGCATTATTTTTATTACCAGTAATGAGTTATGGCCAATGGTCATATACTTTTACTGACCCGTGTACATTGTCTCAGCAAACTATTCAAATGAACAGTGGTTCTATAGCTTTAAATTATTTTGGTAATGTTCAGACATTTACACAACCAGATTTTACAGATGGTACTTTTGATGCATGGATGGATTTAGTTACTCAGGCTAATTCTGCAAATCCATGTGAGAGTGTAACACAAGTCATTATGAACACTACTAATTCGGCAGTGATTCAAAATACAATAACTGTTGTAACTAATATAATGTCAATACTTGGCGGTGATATGTTACCTCAAGCCGTTTCAGGTGGAATGGTTCCAGTAGCAGAAGCTATTGATAATTCAGCAGGCGAAGATGATGAAGAATCTTCTAACAATAAAAAAGGTAATAATTCCTCATCAAATAATTCAAATAATTCTGAATCAAGTTCTTCATCTTCAAGTCAAGGTGAGTCTTCTGGAACTAATTCGGGCTCTTCAAGTGGCTCGGGTTCTAATCAATCAAGTGGAGGACAAGATAATACAGGTGAAAATGGCTCACAACAGGGTACAGGTGAAAAGAAGGAGGAGAGTGAAGAAGAATCTACTGGAAGCATGTCTTTGGCGAATTCTATTTCTAATGCAGTTGATGGTGGAGATGCTGATAATAAAAATAGAGGTTCTTTGATTGCATCTGGAGATATTGTAGTTATTGATAATAGAGATAATTCAAATGGTAGACAACTTAAAGTAGTTAGTTCTATTACACATGCAAATACAGAACAGACTAGAATTAAAGGCGCTTTAATGACTTATACTTCTATAACAAATGATTTTAGTTTAACTTTATACAAATCATGGATAAACCCAAAGAAAACATTTAATTTAGTTGCTGCAAATACAACAATGTACGACTTTAATCAAAATCTATTAAATACTTCAACTGCTCTTGAATCTTGGAAAATGGGAAAAACAACAGGTATGGCCGGAGCTAATTTTACATTTGGTAAATTAGGTGAAAGAGATTTACAAAACTTATCAGCAGTAGCAGGTGCTCATAGAAATTTTAGAATTACACCAAAGATTACAACATCTACTTTATTATTAGGCGTTTATTCACCGTTTGTTCAATTTTATGAAGGTAAATGGTGGGACCCAGGTGTATTAATAGTTCCTTTTAGTTCTTGGGATATTAAGATTACAAAAACATTTAAATATAATATCAGTTTTACAGGTGTTTGGCACTCAAACGGAAACGCACTTAATTATCAAATATTAACTGGTGGAAAAATAAGATTCTAATTATGAAAAAGTTACTTTTACTTTTAATGTTAATTCCTTCTATTTTGTGCGCACAAAATTGTTACACTGTAAAATCTGTCAAATCAAATGTTGAAATAGAAGGTCTTAATGAAAGAAGAGTTACATTTGGTATTAAACAAATGATGGAAGATGTTATTTCTGATAAATATGATTTATGTACAGAAGGTAAACCCGTGGAAGTTATCGTACAATCAATCGAAGCTCCTCAAACTGGAATTCAATTAGGTCCATGGACAAAAATTAAAAAGGTAACTATTGTAACCTTGGTTATTTCAATGGACAATAAGGTATTTGAAGTTATAGGTAAAGCTAAATCTACAGTAGAGTCTACTTTTATCGATTTAAATAATGAAGAGTTAGAATTTAGTAAAACTACATTTGCATCTGCAGTTAAAAAGGCAGTCGAGAAATCATTAAGATAATATCCTAGATATATAAAAAGAGACATTAGTCTCAGCCTAAATAAAAATAACTTACAATTATGAAACGAATTATTAATTGGTTAAGTGGTCTTTTAAAAGACGAAAAAGGTACACCTTCATCAAAAAGGTTTATTGGCATTATTGCTGGTTTATCATTATGTGGTGCATTATTTATTAACCTTTACACTGAACAACCAGTTGAGCCGACTATCGTAAATGCCGTTGCAGCTATTTGCATTGGTGGTTTAGGTCTTGCTTCAGCTGACAAAATCTTTGGAAAAAAGAAAGAAGAAGAGTAAATTTAAAATTATTGAATTATGAAAAAATGTTACACAAGAGAACAAATTGAAACTGCAGTCAAATCAAAAGGATATAAGTGGTTTGAAGGTGGAAGCTACAACAGAACAAAGTCTAGAAAGGTTGTTGAATATGATGTAAACATCGTTGGTGTCAGAAACATGAACACAGGAAGCGAAGTTACTAATAAATTTGATGACTGTATTACTGTATCTTATAGAACACCTGATGGAGAATGGCAATTTCACTGTTTTGAGTGTACTACAGACCCTGGCAAACATTGGGTTGAAAATTTATTAAATCCAAACGGTGTTGCTATTTTAAAAGAAGGACAATATAGAGGTTCTCATATAATCAGAAAACATCAAGGTAAATACGATGCTCTTTGTCAAGCAAAACCATTAAAGGTTTATAGAGACAAAGATATGAATGATGAGTATGATTTAATTGAAGAAAATATTCACGAAGGTATTTATGGTATTAATATTCATAGAGCAACTTCTAGATCTGGTGGTAAATCAACACAAATTGATAAATGGTCAGCAGGTTGTCAAGTTATCGCATCTAATGATGATTGGAATAAATTTATGGAAATTATGTATGCTGCTAAAAACACATGGGGTAACTCATTTACATATACATTAATTAATTCTAACGATATCGCTTAAATTGTTCGTAACTTTTTAGAAAATAATTAAGCCCACATTTTTTTATGTGGGCTTTTTTTGGTATATTGGCTATGTAATTAAAAGATAAAGATTATGAACTATAAAAAATTTAATCGTCACGAGTGTTACTCTTCAGAAATGTTGTCAATGAATGGTGAAGTTGTTAGAGAACTTCAAGATATTGCAATTGAACAAGGTAAATCAATGTTTGACATGTCAATTAACATGATGTGTGGTCTTTATGACGGTTATCTTTATGATGACTTGCTTCAAGAAGTAACTAATTTTGGTGCAAGCGAATCTACATTGAATAAAGTCAAAGGTTTGATTAAAGCCATTGAGATGTATATTCAACTATATGGTGAAACAGAAACAATTTATTAAATATAAGTATATGGCCTATCCTTACACAAATCCACCTGGAACTTCATGGTATTATCGTGAAATGGGTTCTAGGAATAAAAAGACAGGTAAACTTAACTATTACAATGTTAAAGTTACAGATTACAAAATTGTAGATTGTAATTGTATGGCAAGAGAATTCAGACCTTATTCACCATGTAAACATATGAAACGTTTGCATGAAAAAATTGGTCATAGTTTGTAAATTTTAAAAATTATATGTAATTATTAATATATGGAAGCAATAAAACAAATACAATCACTTCTGCAAGAGGCAGAACAGATCGCAAAAGACGAACTAGGTTTAGATAACATATTCTATAACGAGAGGTTCATAGAGATGTTTATGGCTAATCATTTAGGTCATGAATATGGTAACAACACTCAAGGTGGAGACGCACTAGATGTCACGAAAACACCTACAGAGTATAAAGCAATTAATCTTAGAAATAAAACTAAAGGTACATTCCAATTTCATTGGTTGTCTGAGAATAAAATTAAGAAATATGCTCAAACTAATAACATGTATTTTGCAATTAGAGATGGTGTAACTATTCAAAAAATTTATGAAGTACCAACCGATATTATTATGCCGATTTTGGAAGCTAAAGCTACTGGCGGTAAATCTATTAATGGTCATGCTGGATTTAATGAAAAGAAACTAATTGAAGAGTTTAATGCAAAATTAGTATACGATGCAGAAAAATTCAATTGTGCATATTCTGGTTTAACATCACCCGTAGCATATGAATAAAAACATAGAAACTGTAGATAGAGACGAATGGCATGAAATGTGGTTACCAATTTTTTGGTCACATGTTCAAAGCTATAATTCTGCTACAAATAAATTTTTAAAGAAAAAACTTAAAGAAGGTTTAAAACGTAACATCTATAAGTGGACTGATTTACCACCTAAATTTGTTTCTACCGAAATTATTAGATTATTTGAAGAAAATGGAATTGAAGAAAGTCCATTTGATTTAATTTACACAGATCGTAAAACTTTGGGTAGAAATGAAAATGGTAGAACTATCATGTTATGGGAACATACAACTACAAATCATGAAACTTATTTAGAAATGGTTGCTTGTAAAACTCAAGAAGAGTTATCAGAAGTAATGAAAAATCATAGTGGAGTTTGTTGGATTACTAGAGATGAAGATGTTAAATTAAATAAATCTGGGTTTAGATCGAACAGAAAAGAAGGTTGGAGAAAGGCATATGAAAAATGCGGTATAAAATTTATTGAAAATAATTAGCCCCAGATTTTTTTATGTCACTAGAATTTTGTATATTAGTACTGTAATTAAAAGCTAAAAATAAAAAACATGAGTAAAAACATCCTAACATTCGTATTTAGACATTCACTAGGTGATTGTACAAATAATGGTTTAACTTCTAAAGAAGATAACATCATTCTTCATTATGGTTCAGATATACAAGCTGACATGATTCCAGATGATGAATTAATTCTTGTAGAAAGAACTTTATTTGGTAAAGAGGTAAATTATGCAGTTCCTGCAGAGATTTACAAAAGCGGAAGACATTCTATGGCTGGTGGTAATTTTATTTATACGTCAGATTCTAGATTTCCTTCAGACGCACCTATTTCGGTTCACGATAGAGTAGAAAATAATTAAATAATTATTAATATGACAGACTTTCAACTTATTGCAGATTTCGTAAATGCATCGAATGCAACGAATTCTAATTCAGACAAACTAGAAGTTATTAAAGAATATACTCAGTATGATATTGTGTGTAAAGCACTTAATTATACTTATGATACATTTAAACAGTATGGTGTAACTTCTGCTAATTGTAAGAAAAATTCAGATTTGGTAAGTCCTTACCACCAATTTGAAGACTTTTTCTTGTTGTTAGATTATTTAAACGATAGAACGCTTACAGGCCACGATGCAATTAAATCAGTTAATAGATATGTGTCAGACAATCCACTTTATGCAGATATTATTTGGAATATTATCGATCGTAATTTGAAGACTCGATCAACAGCTTCTATGATTAATAAAGTAAAACCGGGGCTTATTCCTACATTTGATGTTGCACTTGCTCAAGCATATGACGAGAAAACTAAGAAAAAGGTAGATTGGAATGATGGTTGGTATACAAGTCGTAAACTCGATGGAGTTAGGTGTCTTGGTGTTATTGATGATAAAGGTAAAGTTAAATTTTACTCAAGACAAGGTAAAGAGTTTTTGACTCTTGATAATCTTAAGCCATCTATTGAGAAACTTGGCCTAACTAATATGGTTTTTGATGGAGAAGTTTGTGTAGTAGATGAAAATGGTAATGAAGATTTTGCCGGTATTATCAAAGAAATTAAAAGAAAAAATCACACTATTGAAAAACCATTTTATTATATCTTTGATTTATTGACTTCTAAAGATTTTGCAGATAAAGAATCTATCACTACACTTTCTGAAAGACTTGAAACTGCAAGAGCATATGTAATGAATGATGATTACATTGGAGTTTTAAAACAGATTTTGGCAGATGACATGGTAATGGAAACTATGATGGAAAAGTCAAAGCGTGAAGGTTGGGAAGGTCTTATGTTGCGTAAAGATACAACTTACAAAGGTAAGCGTTCTAATGATGTTCTTAAAGTTAAGAAATTCTTTGATGATGAGTATGTAGTTGTCGATCTAGAAAACGATACACATCGTGTTATTGTCGATGGTTCAGAAGTTGAAGAGGTAATGTTGAAGAATGTTATTATTGAACACAAAGGAAATCGTGTACAAGTTGGTAGTGGTTTTAATCATGAACAGCGTAGATATTATTATCAAAATCCTAATGATATTTTGGGTAAACAAATTACAGTTCAATACTTTGAAGAAACTACGAATAAGAATGGTACACATTCATTGAGGTTCCCTGTCATCAAAGCAGTTTACGAAACACCCAGAGACATTTAATATGGTAATTTGTTCTCGATGTGGTGAAATTATTAAAAATGGATGGGATTATAGGTGGCATTTTGATAAACACTTGGATGAGTTCGATGATGCAAAAGACAAAACCGAATATATAAATCAGACCACAGAGATATTAAATAATAAACTATTAGATATAATTAAAAAGTAATATATGTTATCACAATCAATTGAAAACTCTTACATTTTACTTTCAGGTAAAGCAACACTAGAACAATTACTTTCTTATTTGACATTAACGTTAGTCCAATCAGGTGAAGATTTTGATGAAGACATGATGCCGGTTTTCTTTATAGAACCGGGTACAGCACCTACCCCAGATCAGATTGATGAAATGATAGAATACTATATTCGACAAGAAGAGTATGAAAAGTGTCACTTTTTAAAAGAGTTTAAGAAAAAGCTAAATTAATTGAAAATAATTAGCTCCAGATTTTTTTATGTCACTAGAAATTGGTATATTAGTAGAGTAATTAATAAACAAAGCTAATCATGGCAGAATTAAAAAACAAACAGTATATGTTCACCTTTGAAGGTGGCGGTTGGAACACAGTGTGGGCCAAAACTAAACGAGGTGCAATCAAAGTAGCTCTTAAAGAATACAAAGATTCAGATACTTTGAATCCACGTATTGATTCGTTTCACGTAGCGACAGAAGGTGGTCTTCGCGCTGCAATGTCTCTTTTTTACTAATCTAAAACAAATAAAAATGAACAAATTACAATCTCTTAAATGCGTTGAAGTAACTTCACAACGACAAGCTGACAATGGTACAATTTGCTATCATGACCCTATTACAAACTGCGATTATCTTTCTTATGAAAACGGCTACATTCGTAGAAGTTACAAAACTAAGTTGTTATCATCTGCGGCTAGGTCTTATTATGGTGGTAAATTTCACGAAACCATTTATCAATTAAATCCACAACGAAAAGGTAAATGGATTTCACCATATAATGGTCAAGCATATGATACCACAGAACGAGTGATGATCGATAATCCTGAAGAACGTATGGAGCGTCTTGCAAAAGCAGTCGTTAATTATCGTAATACTACTAAAAAATATCAAAAACAAGCTGCAGCTAGAAAAGCGGCTCAAATCCAAAACTAATATGAAATCAAACCTAAATAACACCGAGAAGAAAATTCTTAAGAAACTAAATTATAGAGCTCTTTTAATTGTAGAATTTGAAAAAATTATGCAAGAAGCTAAAATCCCATATAACACTGATGCTATTCATGAACTAACAGACGAAAGGATAGTTGAGATGATCGAGGGATTTGACCCAAAAAATCAAGCTAAACTTAGAAATAGTTTGAAATAAATTGAAACACAAGCCATCAACCAGCGTATAATTAAAGTAAGCTAAGTCAGAGGAAAGATTAGGATGAAAAAACCCACCATTGTATATTATTTACACTACTACGACGAAGAGTTGAGGGAGCGCGCTTACAATAAGCACCAAGACTTTACAGTATGTGTAATGGCAGAAACTTCTGAAGAAGCCATAGAGAAAGCAAAGATAATTGCTGGCAATCAAAATATTAAAATATGTGGCATTGCTAATGGTCGTGAAGAATGGGTGAATGAAAAATATCCGATGGGTCATGGAGAAGATATCATGCCACTTGGAGGTTGGAATAATTGGAGACAAAGATTAATAGATGGCAAAAAAGAACAAGATCGGTGATATTGAACTAGATGATTTTCATTATCACGAAGTCGTGCACACAATACATATTTTAATGGGATTAATTGATGATACGTTGATACAACATCCTGTATTAAAAGCTGAAAAAGAAGCAAGAAAAGAAATCGAGAAAGCAACAGACCATTTATTTGATGCTTATCAAAAACTAGTAGTTAAATACTAAAACCTTTAACACAAGAGAGATGAAACCATTAGACAATGTTCAAATGATTGAAGTCAAAGAAGGAGTAGTAACTATCACCTATAAAGATGGTACAACGCTTACCACTAAAGAGGATATTACACTTGGACTTGGGTATAAGAATGAGAATGATATACCATTAAATGACCATTGTCTTTAACACCAAAGAGAGATGACACTAACAGATTTATATCAGTACTGCATTGATAAAGCAAAAGAATATCCTAATCTATCCAATGATATTCATTCATTCTATGACCTCGCAGAGATGGAAGTTGAAGATGGAGGTAGTACCGAACATGAGTGTGAATTAGCACTAAGTGATATTGATGAATTAATTAAAGAAAACCTTTAACACCAAAGAGAGATGAAATATTGGTTTAAGAGAAAATTACAACAAATCAAAAGAGTCATAGATTTCTTTCCCATTATTTGGAATGGATATGATTGGGACTATCGATATGCGATTGAATTGTTCCAGCATCAATTAACTAGAACAGCAGATGCAATAGAAAAGAATGGCATACACGTTGATAAAGAAAATACCGCTAATAGAATTAGAACGAGTGTTAAACTAATGAAGAAGGTTTATGATGAGGACTATCAATTTGAATATGCTCAGAAAATTGAAGACAAATATGGTCCATCTTATTTTGATTTTGTAGAAACAGGAGATCTGGACCATAATGGAGAACCTCTTTATAGAATGGTAGAATATTTTAAAAAGGATTATAGCGATACTGAAAGACTTCTTATTGAAGAAGAAAAAAGCGCAGAACTGTGGGACGCAAGGGCAAAACAAGCTCGAGCACATAAACTATTGTGGAAATATATTGAGCACAATATTCAACGTTGGTGGGATTAAATAAATTTATTATGAAAAAATTCTTAATTATGTTTGGTAACCTATTCGATCCAGGGTGGTATGCTGATAAGATAAACCAAAAATTAGGTGTTTACGAATGGGCTAAAAAGTCTAGATTTCGTAAATGGCAAGAAGGTCTAACTGGATGGAAGTATTGGGCTTGGCAAATAGTAGGTGGAATTACGTTCGTAATTATTATGGAATTCTTTTTAAATAAAGTAGGTATGACAATGCTGCCTTGGAAATAATTATGAAACAAATTAAAGTTAATACAATATAATACCCAAAATTATTTAAATCATGTCGATAACTATTAGAAAAGCAGAACGTATTACTACTTGGGAGGCAACTCGAGCGGTTGAGTTGAATTCTGATAATTTTAAACTTCTTATTGAAAATGAACCATATGCTGGTGAATCTACAGAAGATTTCTTAGCATACATTAGCGACCTTTATTATGAAGACGATACTTGGACACAAGTTGCAGATGAATTAGAAGAACTTGGGTTTGTAGAAGACGCAGACAATCTAAGTATTATTTTCGAAGGTGAACAAGAAGAATATTCAAGTAGTGCTTGGCACGGTGAAGAAAGCTGGTTAGAAGCTGGCGAAATCGATCCTTCATATTCTAAGACTGGAGGATTTAATATAGAAATTTCAACATATAGTTGAAACAAATAAAAACTAATCAATATAATAAAAGAATCAAAATTATTCAAACATGCAAAATTTATTAGAACAATTACAAGAAACCTTGGATTCAATCCAAGAAGACGCAGCAAAGTTTAACGAAAAAGGAAACAAAGCAGCGGGAACAAGAGTAAGAAAAGGAATGCAGGCTATTAAAGGTCTTGCACAAGATGTAAGAGTAGCAGTTAGTGAAGCTAACAAAGCTAGCTAAATAATATTAGAACAAACGTTCTTTGAAATATTGGGAGGCACTCAAAGCTCCGATCAAGTGGAGAGTGAGTGTATTGCTGAACAAACCCTGACGTGAGAGGGGTTAAGGCACATCAGACACCGAACACGTTTCGGCTCAATTGCAGAAGTGAGTAATTGAGACTCGACAGAGTAGATGATGGTAGATTGGAAATAGATAACTAAACCTATTTCACGAAGAGCATTGCAAGTACCCGAGAGGAAATCTTGCCTAGTGACCGAATAATCCTATCCAATAGGGGGATAAGGTACAACTAAAGCTGTGGTAGCACTACAACGAGATTAACCATCTTGAGTAGAACTCGAAATAATAGTAGAGTTAGTTGGTATGCAGTAATCATTACAATTGGACAATTTTCTAGAGATGGTATACTCTAGTGCACGTTCCTCCCTTTTTTATTTTAGTCCCCAAATGGGGAATTAGCTCAGCTGGCTAGAGCGCCTGCCTTGCACGCAGGAGGTCATCGGTTCGACTCCGATATTCTCCACATCAAGCGAAAATAGCTCAGCTGGTAGAGCATCACCTTGCCAAGGTGAGGGTCGCGAGTTCGAATCTCGTTTTTCGCTCAAAAGAACAAAAGGGATAATTTCACACAAGCGCACCACTATATTAAGGCGACTTAGTATTACCTCCCTTTTCAAGCCACCATTCGGTGGCTTTTTTTTGAAACAAACTTTACATTCTACATATAATTTAGTAAAAGATTAAAACATGACTATACAGATCTGGATTTTAGAAGAAGAGCTTATACAGTTAGATAAGATTTCTAATCAAATAATCGATGAAAGCGAAATATTCGATAATCTAGTCGAGTTTACACCGATGATGTTAATGGAAGGACAAATTTGTGTTAATATTGACCTCGATAAATATATTGAATTAACAGATAAAGGATTACTTTTATTCTGGGAACCAAATAACATAGAATAATATGACAACACAAGATTTACAAGGTAAAAAGGTATTAGTTGACTTTTTTGCAACTTGGTGTGGGCCATGTAAGATGGTAGCAAAACAACTTGAAAAATATCAAGAAGAAATAGATGACGTTGAAGTAATTAAAATCAACGTGGACCAATATCCTGAGATATCTCAAGAATATGGTATTAGATCGATTCCAACTTTATTTTATATGGAAGGTGGAGAGATTATAGACAGAAGAACTGGCAACATATCATTAGAAGATTTAAAACTTCTAACTAAAAAAGCATAATATGATAAAATATATTGTAAATACCTTTAAATTTTGGAAAGAACTTTATAGAGACTTTAGAGTTTGGAGAACATTTAGAAAAACAGCAAAAGAATATCAAGAAAATTTAAATAAAGATTTTAATTTAAGAGTAGATTGGATTGGTAGAATTTATGGTGTTATTAATTTACCAGAAGAAGTACAAGGTGCTTCGGGTGAAATACAACAAGCGTATGTTACACAACAAATAGCCAATTATGGTCAATTTATGACTAAGATAGGATTAGCTGATGTTGTATATCCTCAAATTCAGAGAATTCCAAATAGTGCAGGTTATTTAGTAATCTTATGGCCAGTATTTGAAGAATTGGCTTTATTGCCTATTCTTGCAGCTATTATTAGAACTAGTTTTATAGGATTTATATTTTACCTTATTTTTAAATTCTTTTATGTAAATGCCCATGTTTTTGTTAGTTTATGGGAAAAGTTTGCAACATTCGTAACATCATAAGATTTGGAAAATTATCAAATAAAAAGAGTCCATGAAAATGGACTAAGATTTTATCAAGTAACCGAAGATGACAAAGTAATAGCTAAGTTGCCTTCGGTAACTACTGTTTTAGGTAATACCAAAGACATGTCTGGTTTAGAGAAGTGGAAAAAAAGAGTCGGTGAAGCAGAAGCTAATCGCATTTCTACACTATCTATGAATAGAGGTACTATTATGCACAGGTTAATAGAACTATATAAAGGTAAAACCAGTGGAGATGCTACTGAACGTTTAGTTAAATTAAAAGAAATAGCGAAAGAAGACGATGAAGTAAATGAGTTTCAAGACCATGAAAATGGTGAATTATTCTTACAAGAAGCATGGAAATTCTTTTACAAATTTTATTACAACAGTGCTGATTATTTCGATAGAGTTGAAGATGTTTTAGAAGCTGAAACATTTTTATGGACGACTAAAGCAGGAGGATGGGCAGGAACAGTAGATAATATTTCTAAACTTGTAGATAATAAGATAGTTATTATTGACTATAAAAACTCTCGTAAACCAAAACAAGAAAACTGGATTCAAGATTATTTTATTCAAACTTCTGCATATTTTATTGCATATTGGGATAGAACAGGTATAAAAGCAGATGGTGCAGAGATTTGGATTGCCAATGAAATTGATAATTTACCACAAACATTTAGCTTAACCCAGCGTGATTTGGAGTTCTACTCTAACGAATTTATTAGACGTAGAAAGCTATTTAAAGAAAAATTCGATATATAATAGAGAAACACATATATTAAAATGGCTTCAGAAAATAAAAAACAAAATTACGGACAAAATCTAGAGGAGATGGCAAAAAAGCTTGGTGTAGAGCCAGTTGCGCCAAAAGAGATCGAACCTTTAGACCAAAAACCTACATCTCAATTGAATCAAATTTTGACAGGTTGGGGTAATAGAATTAAAGACCATCTTGATGTTTTAGACCCTAGGGTAAAGGCATTAAGTGAAAAGAGATTACAAATTTGTAATGTTTGTCCTATTAGATTGGGTAATAAATGTGACCCAAGGCAAGAAATCCAGCACCTTGTAACTGGTAACACAGTTAGAGGCTGTGGTTGTAATATAGCGGCTAAAACTATGTCGCCATCTTCTCACTGTCCTGCTGGTAAATGGTAAAATAAAAAACCTAAATTATGTTTAAAACACTTAAAAGAAACTTCTTTCCGTTCATAATTGCGTTTTCAGCACTTTCAGTTAGTGCGTCAGCTGCATTTTATTCGGTTAGTGGTTTAAGTAAATTGTTTGCAGGTGCCTCGTTTGAGGTTATTATCATGGCAGCTTCTTTAGAAATTGCAAAATTGGTAATAGCATCTCTATTATATCAATATTGGGACACTATTAATAAATGGCTAAGAACCTATTTGACTATTGCCGCAATAGTTTTAGTACTCATTACATCAATGGGTATTTATGGTTTCTTATCAGCAGCATATCAAGAAACTTATGCTAAGTTAGTAGTTAACCAAAATCAAATAGAGTTTTTAGAAAGTAAAGCTGATTTTTATCAAGAAGATTTAGACAGATATGATGCTGAATTAGTTAGAATTAGTGAAAATATATCTACTTTGTCAAATGCTAGGTCTCAAACTATTCAAGTAAGAGACACTGCATCTTCAACTGGATTTAGACAAACTATTTCTACCTCAGAATTAAGATTGGCACAATCTCGTATAAACGTAGAAGAGGAAAATAGAAAAGGTGTTCAATCTAAAAGAGAAGTGGCAGCAGACAGTTTACAAACATATAAACTACAAATCTTAGATTTACAAAATGACAACGATACTGTTGGTGAATTAGGTCCATTACAATATCTTTCTGGTTTGACTGGAACGCCAATGGATAAAATTATTAATTGGTTACTTTTAGTTATTATTTTCGTATTCGATCCTTTGGCTATTTCATTGGTCGTGGCTGCTAACTTTGCTTTCGATCAAGCTAGACCAAAAAAGGAAGATGTTGAAATAGAAGAACCAGAAGATGACCCAGAACCAGAAGATGAAGATGAAGATGAAAACTATGAGCAAAAAGAATATTTTGAAGATGTAATTGATAGATTTGAAACTAGTCAAGATATTTTAGATAAACCTAGATTTTCACCACAAAACACAATGAGCCCAGAGGAAGAGCTAAATGCGTGGCAAGATGTAGCAGATAAATTAAACAATAAAGAAGAAATTCTAAAACAAGAACTAGAAAACACAGTTGATGACGGATTAGAAGATGAAGAGTGGGACGAAGAACATGCGTTCGATCAAGTTTTAAACCACATGGTTGAAGACATGGACGAAGAAGATTTATATGATTCTTATGTCGATAGACAATCTCCAGAACAAACAGATGAAACTGAAATTGAAACCACAGATAGAACAGGAACTTTTCCTAATCAAAATAATCCAACATCAGTTGCAGCTGTGGTTAATAGTATTGTTGAAAAGATTCCAACTCCACATTTGCCAGATGAGGCCAGAGGTGTAGAACCCCCAAAAGTTGAACCTACGCCAAAGATAACTAAAGATTCTCCAGCTTCTTATGATTCGTTAGAATCTATTGACGAAGATGAATTGTTTAATGAGGCTATGAGGAAGAAGGCTGAAAGAGAAATGAAAGACTTCTTATCAAAAAAAGATGGAAACTCAAAGACTTAAAATAAACGTTGAAAAGTGTTATATCGATAAAGCGATAGATGGCGAGACTATAACCAAAGTCTTGGCAAATAGTCAACCTAACACTACACATCAGCTTTATATGATGGTTAATGATTTAAAATCTCTTCAATATTTTTTAGAATTAACGCACGATGATTTCGCTATTTCAGCATATATAAAAACACAGTATGGATATTGTGGTGCTGCTAAAAGACAAGCTGAAGTAATTAGTTTTATGAAAGAACATGTAAAACAAAGACCCAAATTCGAACTTAAATATAGATTTTACACAAGAGTAGGCAATAAAGAGTTATTTAGTTTTAATCATGAGACTACCTGTAAAAATCAAATATATAAATTAATAGATCGATTAGAACAAAAAACAGAAGAATTATGCAAAACAAATATGTCATAAAACAAGGTACTTCTGGTGATTTAGTAGAAGTATTACAAGAACTATTAAACACTAGAGTAGATGGTGTTTTTGGTCCTATGACTAAAAAGGCTGTTATTAAATTTCAAACTAGCAATAGCTTAGTTGGAGACGGTGTAGTTGGTCCGATGACATGGAGAAAATTAGGTTTTAATCCAGAAGAATTATTTGCAGATACAGATATTACAACTAGTGCATCTTGGATTCAACAATATCCATTACCAGATGGAGAATATGTAAAACAAGAAACACCTAAAGAATGGATATTTCTACATCATACTGCTGGAAGACATAATCCATATAGATGTATTGACCATTGGGCAAAGGACCAGAGGGGAAGAGTTGGAACACATTATGTTATTGGAGGTGTGCCACATTCAGAAGATTTAGAATCAATTTCAAAAAAAGGTGGAGAACATGATGGTTTAATTTTACAAGCTATTCCCGACGCATATTGGGGATATCATTTAGGTGCAGTTAAATCAAGAACTATGCACAGAAATAGTATTAGTATTGAAATATGTTCTGCGGGACCTCTAGAAGAAAGAGGTGGTAAATTCTATTCTTGGTTTGGCACAGAGATTCACCCTTCACAAGTTGCAAGATTAGAGACTGCATATAAAGGTAAAATGTACTATCATAAATACTCACCTAAACAAATCGAAGCAACAAAAGCACTTTTACTATTATTATCAGATAAACATGGAATTGATTTATCTGAAGGCGTCGTAAAAATGATACAACACGTAAATAAAAGTGCATATGGTAGCATGAATACTGGTGGAACTAATATAAAATGGAAAAATAATGTAGATGCAATTAAATCATTTGAATACTGGCCTCCAGCTTCATCTGGTTCAGTTAAAGGTTTATTAACACATGGTCAAGTTAGACAAGGTAAATCTGATGTCTTTCCACAAATAGAGTTAATAGAAATGCTAAAGACACTGGTGTGAAACTAATAAATAATATAGTATATAATTTTTAAAACATTTTTATATGTCTAATACACAACCACAACAAGAACAACAGGTTATTTCGCCATTCGAGGAGATAAAAGAAATGAATGATGTTAAAGCAGTTAACATCTTGATTCAAGCGGCAACAGCAGCACAAAGTGCAGGTGCACTTAGTGTTAGAGATTCTGTACTTTTAGCCGCAGCAGCCGAGTATTTAACCCAGCCATATGCTGATAAAACTAATTAAATGAAAATAGAAGTATCAAATGGTGAGATTGTAGATAAGCTCACAATTCTAGCTATTAAACTAGAACAAATCAAAGACAAAGCTAAACTTAAAAATGTACAAACAGAGTATGATGAATTAGCTCCTATTGTACATGGCATGTATGATTCCTTAAATAAAAACGATCAAGTTAAAATGAAAGGATTTCATCAAGATTTACAAAACATTAATCAAACACTTTGGAATATTGAAGACCAAATTAGAATTCATGAATCTAAAAAAGATTTTGAAGATGACTTTGTAGAACTTGCCAGATCTGTATATTTTACAAATGATGAAAGAGCAGATGTTAAGAAATATATTAATGTGTTAACAGGTTCTCTTTTAGTTGAAGAGAAATCTTACGAAGATTACAAATAATATATGAATCACGCTGAGCATAATAACAAAAGAATTGCTCTACACATTGATACGCCTGCACTCGGTGACACAATCGCTGCCATCCCTACTTTAAGAAAGTTAGCGCAAGCATATCAAGGTAAACTAACTGTGTTTACTAGTAAGCCATTTCTATTCGAACATCACCCTTTGGTTGAAGTTGCATTTTCAGACAAGTCGAAAGAAATAGAAAATCCAATATACGAAATATTTAGAACGTTTATGCCATTGATGGGTAAAGCTCATATATTAAATGGTCAAAGAACAGAATTTAGATATTCTAATATGGATTTTAGACAATTTCATGCAGTTTCTTTAGGGTTTACACTTAAAGAATCAGAAATGGAAATGGATTTATATATTGAAAAAGAAAGAAAATTAGAAGTTAATGATTATGTGATAATTCATCCAACGCATACTTGGGCAACAAGAACTTGGCCTAGAGAAAATTGGCAACAATTAACAAATATGTTAAATGCTAAAGGAATTGCGGTGGTTGCAGTAGGAAGAGATTCTCAAGAAACTGGTGCATTTAATACAAATAAGCCAGTTATGGATATGAATATCGAATATGGTGAAAATTTATTAAATGACCAAAATAACGATATACATGAATTAAGATGGATGATGAATAATCAAGCTAGAGCGGTTGTTACAATGGATTCTGGTATATTACATGTTGCTGGAACAACAGATGTAAATATTATTCAATTGGGTTCTTCTATTGATAATAAACTAAGAGCACCATATAGACAAGGTACACAAGAATATAAATATCAATTTGTGAGAGGTGGCTGTGGACTATTTTGTTCTAGTAACATGAGATATAATGTAAAAGAACATGGTACTATTAATGGAATTCCACCACAAGTTTATTGTTTAGAAGGTAAGCCGACATTTGAATGTCATCCTAGTGTAAATCAGGTCTTTGAGGCTATAATGAAATTGTATTTAGAAAATGGATAAAAAGAAATTACTATATTTAGCTCCACATCTTTCAACTGGAGGCATGCCACAATTTGTTTTAAAAAGAGTTGAGGCTATGTTAGATGCTGATGAATTTGAAGTCTATGTGGTAGAATTCAATAAGTATAGTGACAATTTTGTGGTTCAGCGAAATCAATTAATTCATTTATTAAAAGAAAACTTTAGAGAAGTTGGTCATTTGGGTTCTATGAGTGAATTAGACAGAACAGAAAAAACCAAAAAAACTATCATAGATATTAATCCAGATATTATTCATATAGATGAGTGTCCAGAATCTTTTGATAGTTTTAATAAAATGCAACCTGAGTTACATGATTGGTTGTATGCCCAAAAGTGGTCAATAGTCGAAACATGTCACAATATTAGTTTTGATTCTAAAAACAAAATTCATGAACCAGATGGTTATGTCTTTTGTACACCATATCATTTAGAAACTTTTAAAGATAGAACTGCTGAGAAAACAGTTATTGAATATCCTCTTCAAGATTTTAGAGCTACTCATTTAGAAAAAAGCAGAGCTCGAGCAAAACTAAGTTTTGAAATGAATAAAATTCATGTCTTGAATGTTGGTTTATGGACTCAAGGTAAAAATCAAAAAGAAGGTGTTGAAATAGCTCGCATCACAGAAGCATTACATCCTGGTAAATTTCAATTTCATTTTGTAGGTAATCAAGCCTCTAATTTTGAAGGCTATTGGAAACCTATTATGGAAGATTTACCATCTAATGTAACTATTCATGGAGAACAATCTAATGTTTCTGAGTATATGAAAGCTGCAGATGCATTTATGTTTAACTCCACATGGGAGTGTAGTCCACTTGCTTTACGAGAAGCTATTTCGCACGGTTTGGTGACATTTGCTCGTGACTTAGAACAATATAAAGATATGTTCACTAAACATATTATTCAGTTCTCAGATGACTCTGAAAAGAATGCATCGATATTAATCTCAACACTATTAGACTCTGAGTTTAAAGGAGATTTCCAAATTTCAAAGGACGATTTTTCCAATTTTAAACAACAACATATCAATTACTATAACAATATCATTAATAACAGGAATACCATGGAGCCACACTCAACCCCTGGAGCCACTTGGACACTTGACTGGGAAGATGGCCTTAAATTTACTCTTGATACCTGTGATGAGCGTGTGTGGCGCGTCGAGTTTTGGGACGCAGACGAGATTCATTTTTCGTCAGGACCACTCAAAGCAGGCTGGTGGAGTAAACCAAACAGACGCTGGTGGACTGAGTGGACTGTTAAAATATATGCCGACAATCTTCTAATCCATCAAGAGACCCTGAGTCTCAAAGGCCAAGAGGCCACGGTGGAATTTGGTTCATCATCACTCGGAGACACTCTAGCCTTTATGGGTCAGTTACACACTATGATTACCACACATAGTCTATCAAAATTATGGGTGAAGACTCATAAATCCTGGCTATTTGACTCAGAGGCATACAGAGACATGGGGATTCACATCATTCCATGGCACTTGCCCTCAAAGGGCGCGCGATTCACAATCGGGGTCTATTACACCATGGAAGAGCCATGGCAAAGACACGAGCACAAATATGATTGGCGTCAAATTCCTCTTGGAAAAATCGCCTCTGATCGTTTAGGCTTGGAGTACCAGGAGACCAGACCCATCCTAGCACCAGAATACTACAAAGGACGCGGTGAAACTGGCGACCAAATAGTTTTCGCGACAGACTCAACTGCACGCGCGAAATACTGGAACAATCCAACTGGTTGGCAAGAGATGATTGATTGGTGGAATCAAAATGGAATTCGTCCTCTAAGAGCTTCTCTAGAGGAAACAAATGAAATAGACTCAACTACTTATGAACAGTTACCCGAACCATTAGAAGAGGTAGCTGAGGCCATTAATAGATCGAAATACTTTATTGGTATTTCAAGCGGACTAAGTTGGTTAGCATGGGCTTTAGATGTACCAACTGTAATGATTAGTGGTTTTACTGATGCTTATGTAGAGTTTGAAGACAAATGTCTAAGAATACAAAATCCACAAACATGTCACGGTTGCTGGGGATGGGATGTATTTGACAAAAATGATTGGAATTGGTGTCCAGCTTGGAAAGGAACTCGTAGACAGTTTGAATGTAGTAAGACTATTACTGCTAACATGGTCAAATCTAAAATAGAAGAACATGGTTGGAGCTAAAAAGTGGTTGGATAAAAACGAATGGCCTGATTTAAAGGTGACATCTGATGCTTGGTCACATTGGACTCAATTAAGTAGTATCATGGACCAATATGCCAAAGAGTATCATGTTAAAGAACTTGAGGCAGCAAGACAAAAAGAAATAGTAAAATATAAAAAATATTTGTAAAATGGCAAAAGTAGTTGTAACAGGAGGAGCTGGCTTTATCGGCTCACATATGGTTAAAATGCTTCTCAGATCTGGATATGAGGTGGCTGTTTTAGATAATTTTAGTACAGGTGACCAATTAAATCTAATGTATACTAAACCAACTGGTGATTTAGAAGTACCCAAAGGTTTAACTATCTACGAATGCGATATTACGACTGGTCATTTTCCAGTAATAGAATTTGATTACTTAATTCATTTAGCGGCACCAGTTTCAGTAGAAGAGAGTTTATCTAATCCAGAAAAGTATTTTGATGGCATAGTCAAAGGTAGTAAATTGGTTTTTCAATGGGCTAAATCAAAAGGAGTTAAATCTATTGTAGCTGCGAGTACCGCTGCTGTTTATGGCGAACCAACTGAATTACCATTACAAGAAGACCAAGAAAAGCTACCTATTAGTCCATATGCTGAAGCTAAATTAGAAATGGAAGATGTGCTTTCTTGGTTTGATGGCAAAGTAACCAATTGTACTGCTATCAGATTCTTTAATGTTTTTGGTGAAGGTCAAAGAGACAGTGGAGGTTATGTTAGTGCAGTACCAATCTTTTTAAAACAATATGAATCTTTTAGTCCAATTACAGTAACAGGAGATGGTTTACAAACCAGAGATTTTGTTTATGTTGGTGATATTTGTAGAGCGTGCTTTCAAGCCATGTTATCTGAAACCGATGAAATGCAAATCTTTAATGCTGGTACAGGTCAAGAAACTAGTGTTCTTGATTTAGCAGAAGCATTTAGTGGTGAAATTAAATTTATTGAAGCCAGAAATGAACCAAAACGCTCAGTAGCTGATATAACTAGAATAAAGACCAAATTAGGATGGGAACCTGAGGTAAACGTTTTAGCTTGGATTAAACAGATAAAATAATGTCAATAGTTATGGTCAGGTATAAAGCTAGTATTGAAACAATCAAAACTAGCCATCCTATTGAAGAGGTCAATCGTATTATGTCCAAATACACGGAGGACATATTGTCAATAATGGTAGACGGAGAAGTAGTTTACACAAAACAATCTTAATGTTTAAAATAAAGAACATATTAGGTATATTTGTATCTTTAATGATACATTGTCAAATCTTTGCGCAAGATTTACAAGTAATAGAATTTAAAACAGATATTTACGAGATATCATATTCTCAATTATATCAACAGCCTTTAATAGTAGAATACACAGTTATTTGTGATGCCACTGCTAAATCATACCCTCGTCATGGTTTAGGCTTTAAAAGACATACTGATATCATAACTTCAAATGGAGATGATTACTCAGATAATGTTTGGGATAAAGGGCACATGGCACCAGCGAATACATTTTCATGTAAAGAATCATGGTTAAAAGAAACATTCTTATATGTTAATTGTGCACTGCAACATCAAAATTTAAATAGAGGTGCATGGGCAGCATTAGAAGGATTTGAAAGAGATTTAGCTGCAATTTATGATGATGTACAGGTTCATATTGAAGTTTTCTTTTCAGATGAATGGACTACTAATTCTGACCCAGCAAGAATACCTTCTAGTTTTGTAAAGTCATTAACGTGGATCGAAGACGGTGGAAAAGAAAAAACACTTTCATTTGATTTTCCAAATAAAAACACAAAGGGTAAATCATTTTGGTCTTTTAAAATAGAATAGTATGTATAAGTTTATATTGATAGGTTTTGCTTTAATTTGGATTTATTTAATCTATGAATTAATAACAGCACCTGAATATGATGAAAATGAAAATCCAATAAAGAAGAAATAAATGGCTAAAAAAGAAAGAATGCAAAATCTGATCGTTGTTGGTCATCCTGATGAAAAATCATTTTGTTACAATGGTATATTTAAAACAATTCAAAAGACTTTATTAGAACAAGACGGTTATTTAAATGAAATAGAAGTTATTGATTTATATAGAGATAGTTTTGCTAGACCCAGAACTGACTTAATCAATAGATATAAAGAATTAGTTAAATGGGCCGATAGGATTTACTTTGTTTCTCCAGTTTGGTGGTTTAGATTAACACCAAGAATGGAGATATTCTTTGACGAAGTATTAACACCTGGTTATGCATATCAATTTGTGCCAGTTATAGGTCCATATGCATATCCTAGACCATTTCTAAATGATAAAAAAGTAAGAACTTATATAACACACGGAGCACCTGCACTACCAGTTAGAACACTTTACTTAAACTCTCCTAAACTTAGATTAGTAATGGGAGTATTTACATTTGTTTTTGGCTGGAGGCTTTCATTATGGAGAAAGACAAAACAATTTTGGTCAGTGCCATTTGTGTCACAGAAAAAGAGAGAGAAGTATTTGAAGACGGTAGAAAAAGATATCATTAAAGATATTAAATCCCAACAATTAAAACAAAATAAATGAAAAATTTAACCTACTTTATATTAACCTTATCATTAATTTCATGTCAAGACCTTTCCTTTCAAAATCCAACTGTTGCAGATGCAGCAACAGTTGAAGTAAAAGAATTTGAACATGATGGATGTGAATATATTAGCATTAACAACGGTAGAAGATTTGGAGTATCACACAAAGGTAATTGTAAAAATCATAACATATTAGATGGTCGTACAATTCAAGACAAGGTAGATGCTGTTAAAAAAGAAGAATCTTTACTTGGTAAAATAATAACTACAGTCGAAGAACATACAAATGGAACTGATTAGTACGCATCCAGTTAAAAAATCTGATTTAGGATTTCATGGCAATTTATTTGGAGGTAAACTTTTAGCATGGGTTGATGCAGCTGGAGCATCATTCGCTTCACAAATATGTGATTCTCCTAGAATGGTTACAGTTTCTATAGATAAATGTGTTTTTAAAAAACCAGCAAAAGAAGGTCATTTACTAAAGATATACGGTACTGTTGAAGAGTTTGGTAATTCTTCAGTAACTTTAAAAATAGAGGCCAGATCGCATAACGTCTATAATGGCAAACAGAATATTATTTTAGATACAAATATGGTCTTTGTTAGAATAGATGAGCAAGGTGACGCCATACCTATTTCTGATAGAGCCAAATCAAAGCATAAGCCCTGATATATAAGATAAGGGGGTAAACCTAAAAATACATTTTAAGACATGAGCAATATAGATAAATTCTTAACGCTTTTTTCACAGTTCGACATGATTGTTGAACCGAAACAAGAAAAACCACTTAGACAAAAAACAATTGTTCCACACTCAGCAGCTAAAACAGGCATAGGTGATTTAAAAAAAGCTCTTAAAAGATTAACGACAGAATATAAAAGGGCTCAAAAAGCCTTTAGACATAATAAAATTAGTCGTCAAGAACTTTTTGATTTTGAATGGAGACTCTTTGAGATTAGAGATGAAATTTCAAAATTAGAAAGCGGTGACTTAGAAACAGACGAATAAAGAATTGAAACTACAGTCTCTTAATTATTTTATTTTAGATCGATTGGTGTTTACAAAACAACCAAAAACTAAACACGCAAAAAGATTAGCAAAACCACAAGATAAAGAATGGTTTAGTTGTTTTGCTGAAGATGCTCCTGTAGATTTACCACCTGTAAATTCTTCAGAATTAGTTAGACTAGAATTATTAGATATGGAGGCTGAACAAAAAGCAACTAAAAAACCTGGAAAATTAGAACATAAATATGATGATGATTTTCTTTGGGCATTTAAAGACTTAGTTAAATCAAACGGTCATAAATGGTCAAAAGATTATTTCGAAGGTTTATTAGAGGTTGCTGCAGATAGAACTATTAGATTAAAATATAGATTTAATAGACCAAGACCATATCAATTAGCACCATATCATAATGTAGATATGACTATTTTTGGTTCTGATACTGCTAAAACACCTTCATTTCCATCTGGACATACTGCTCAATCTAGATTAGTAGCCAGAATTATAGGTGATGCATATCCAGAATTAAAAGAAGATGCAATGGAACTAGCTGACGAGATTTCTAAATCAAGAAGAGTTGGTGGACATCATTTTAAATCAGATATTGATTATGGTGAAAAAATAGGAGATTGGTTACATAACAATTTAGTTAAAGTATGGAAGAAATAGTATCACAATATATTGGTGAATGGGGTTGGTTAACAGTTGCAGCTATTGTAACGTTTGCCTTTAAAGATGCTATTACAAACTTCTTTAAAGGTTTACAGTTTCTTATGGGTACAGATTTTGATATAGATGATATCGTTTATATTAAAGGTACTAAAAAGGCCAGAATCGTTAGACAATCCATTTGGAGAACTACATTCTATGTTTATGGACATGGTAGAAAATTTGTAGTACCGAATAGTTCGTTATGGTCATTACAAATAGAAAAAGATTTACCAAATACCGAACCCTTTAAAGAATATAAAGAATAATAAATAATATCATGGCAAAACAAAAAATTTACACAGTATGGGGATCTAACCCAGAAAAAGGAAACCGTTTCGATAAAGCAGAAGAATGGATAGCCGCTGTGTTTGAATCTGAAGAAGAAGCTAACGCTTTTAAAGATGCTGAAAGTAAAAATTACAAATTTATAGAACTAAGTATTTATGGAGACATTTCTTCAGGTTTTCGTGTAGCTAGTGGTTTTCACAGTGCTAGAATTTTTTGTGAGAGCATGTCTGAGAATAAAGCTAAAAAAGAATTACTAAATTTAAACACTAGATGTTCAGCTTACTTTAAGAAGCCTATAAGTGGCGGAAGCTATGTTAAATTCAATAAAGATGGATTTGTTGAAGGTAAAGGATATAAATTTTACTCTAATGAAGATAATGAAATCCACGAATCTAAGAAAATACTGAGTCACGTGTTGTTATTTGAACAATTTATTAATAAAGACTAAGCTCAACAATCAAAGATATATAATATATGAAAATCTGTAAAACATATGGTGAATTATTTGAAGATGCTCAGAAAAGAGTTGAGTTAGGTCAAAAAATAAGAGACTTATCTAAAAAGGCTGATGATATTACAGATAAGAAGAATGATAACGCTGTTAAATTAAGGGACGAGGATGACCCATTAAAAGCAGAAATACTATCACTTAACGCTCAAAAGTTTGATTTGCAAAAACAAATTGCAAAAATAGACATTAAGATAACTGCTGTTAAGCTTAAGATCGAGCAAAATAAATAATTATGAGAAAACTTAATCTACTTTTGATAGTTGCAACTTTGCTTCTATCCAGTTGTGGTGTTAACTGGCACGTATCAACACTTAACTATGACCCAATCTATGATGATGAAAATTATATAGTGGTCTCAGACGAGGTTAAGATTGATACATTAAATGAATTTCAATTTAGAAATAGACTAAGAACAGATTTTAGATTTAGATATGATTTTGCTCAATACGCTTTAAGCCAACCTATATCTTTTGATTGGAATAATAGATTATTAGGTACTAGATATGGTTGGAACAGCCCTTATTATGG
>Ga0181379_1000282_pt1 | contig 25610 bp, 30 predicted proteins | sample 2SPOviralmetaG_FD_130115 | JGI IMG/M metagenome (GOLD analysis project Ga0181379, IMG submission 130115) | Marine viral communities from the oligotrophic San Pedro Time Series (SPOT) site, San Pedro Channel, CA, USA - 2 SPOT_SRF_2009-07-10 | ecosystem: Environmental > Aquatic > Marine > Strait... | reverse complement strand
TTCTGCTGATGAGTTATCTTTCTTAAAAAAAGGAGAAACTGTTAATTATACAGCTTTAAAAGTAGGTGATAATGTAATTTACCAAGGTGGATTAGAATATAATACTTTATTAACAAACCAAAACCTCCCAGATGAATTTCTTGCTACTATGAGTTTTACAACTGCTAGTTTCTTAAGTCTTGGTGGTCCTGGATATTTAGCAGGTGTAACTATGGGTGGTAACGCTAAATATGGTAAAAACACCGGTCCTTTAACTACAAATGGTAGTCCTGCTTGGTTAGAAGCATCTTCAAGTTTATTTAGATTAGGAGGAGCTATATATAGAGTAACAGGATCAGCAGGGGTTAATTTACCAGCTGGAAATCAATATTTAACAGGACCAGTTTTAGGATTAATGCATTCATTTAATCAAAGAATAAATAAAGGATTTATAGCAAATGGTAATACAGCAACAACTACTGATCAAAGGTTTGGTATTCCTCAAGGTTTAAAAGATCCAAAAAGTATTATTAATGATAATAGAAGTTATTTTACCTTTAATTATTCAGAGTCAATTAATCAAAATGCAAATGAATCTGCAATAGCTTTAAATGAGTATGAAAATTTTGATTTACCATTTTTAATACAACCAAATGATGAAATTAGAGTAACATATGCTACAGGTAGTGCTACACAAAAAGTTTTACAAACTCAAGATTTTACTGTTATGAGTGTACCTACTTCAAGTATTACTACTAATTATTCGGCACTAAATAATGCTGCTCAATTTGGAGCACCTGATAAAATTAACATATATGATGAAATTCATGTTCATCCAGATCCATTAAACTTTAATTTTCAAGGTAATCGTGTATATAATTTTACTATAAGGAGAAGAGTAAATGCAGATGATAGAGTTATAATATACCAATCAGCACCACCTAATTCAAGAGGTATTCAAACTATTACACCTTCAGGATATATAATTCCAGGTGATTTTAGTCCAACACAAAATAGAAACGTATTAACATTAATTAACCAATTAAAAGCTAAAAATGCAAACCCTGCTCCACCAATACCAAAAACTAAAGGACAACGTCCAGTAGATTAATATAGCTTGGAGTAGAAACTAAAAAATCATATATTTATAACTAAAATAATATAACAAATGGGATATTTAAATAATCAGGTAGTAACAGTAGATGCTATCTTAACAACAAAAGGCAGAGAACTTCTAGCAAGAGGAGATGGTTCTTTTAATATTACACAATTCGCTTTATCTGATGATGAAATAGATTATACACTTTATAATCCAACTAATCCATCAGGATCAGCTTTTTATGGAGAAGCTATTCAAAATATGCCTTTACTAGAAGCATTCCCAGATGAACAACAAATGCTAAAATATAAATTAGCAACTCTTCCAAGAGACACAGCTAAAATGCCAGTACTTGACATAGGTTTAGCATTAATTAAATTAAAACAAACATCACAAACAACAATAAGACCTCAAACTTTAAATTATTTAGGTGGTAATACTGTTGTAGAATCATCAGGTTATGTATTTACAGTAAGTGATGTAAGACAATTTAGTTCTGTAATAGGATCAGGAGTTGATACAACAGCAGCAAAAACATTAAATTCATCTACAACCAATGGAACAGATGTATCAAAAACAGTAATAGGAACTACACTTACATTAGTAGCAACTGGTGTAAATACATTATATGGTACTGTAGGAGCTTCTACTTCAACATTATATAGTTTATTAACTATTGTAGGTAGAGATTCAGGTGCAAGGTTACAAGTTCCAATTAATATTACTAAAACATCATAAAAAAATAAAACATGGCCGGAGCATTTCAGACATTAGACCCAAGAGATTTACTTATAAGTAATGAAAATGTAACCAATACAGTTTGGTTAAATAATTCACCAACATTAAATGCTTATTTTACATCTTCAGTTCAAGTAGCAAGTACTACAGGGCAATTTTACTATAACATATATTATGGTGCAGCAGCTACAGGATCAGTGCAATTTGCAATTGCTTATTGTGATGCAGATGGTAGTGGTAGCTTAGCATATAACCCAAATGTTGTTGGTTTATCCCCAACAAGAACAAATTACGGTCAATATAGATCATTAATTGTAGGTGATGAAGAAAATACATTTGTATTTGGTAACCAATCAGCATCTTATTTTTATTCTTTACCTGTTGAAAGATCAGGATATAAAGAAGAATTACTACCAGGAACAATGACATTATGTCTATCAGGATCTGGTACTACTGAACAATTATTTCTTACAGATGATAGTGCTTTAGGTGGAGCAGCAGTATTTTCAGAAGCCGGAAGAATATTTAATTTAGTATCAGGATCAGCAGGTTCTATTTTTACAGGTGTTAATGTAAATGGTTGGACTGCAAGCTCAGGATCATATGGTTGGTTTATGCCAGATGTTGGTATGATATTATTAAATGGACCAGCATTAGATGGTCAGTTTGCTGATGGAGGTATTAATTTAGGTACAGTAAGAGGTTCAAATGCTGCTAATAATAACCCAGAAAAACTATTTACAAGATTAAATCTAGCATCAAGTGGATTTACAAATGCAGGGTGGACATTAAATTCAAATGAACAACTATCATCAGATTTTGTATTCGTTAGAGCAAGATCAGATGAATTTAATTACTCAACTAACCCATCATTTATTTCAGGTTCTACTGGAGCTGTATTATTTGATTCATTTATTAATGATCCTCAAGTATACATTACTTCAGTAGGTTTATATAATAATAATCAAGAATTAGTAGCAGTAGCTAAATTATCTAGACCATTATTAAAAGATTTTACCAAAGAATTACTTGTAAGAATTAAGTTAGATTTTTAATGAATGACAGCATTCAAACAATTCACAACCAAGGATGTAATTTTTACTCCTTTTTTAGCAGATAAAGGATTTAATTTCTCGGGCAGTGCCATCACTGGATCTAATGTAGGCATTAATGTTTATTTTGGTAGAAATATACCTTACAATGATCCAAATGATCAGGATACTGGTTTTGTTTTTACTCAATCTAATTCAAACGTTTATAATAGTGCTAAACAGCTATATTACACAAATTACTTAACCCAAAGTACAGGTGATAATGTTGCAACTTCAAGCGTAGTACCGGGGGCAACAAGAGAAGATGATAAATTTTTAGGTCCTATTCAATCCCCTAGATTTGAAAATTATTTACAATCCACATTGACTCAATCAAGATTTATTGGTACTGTAAATTATCCTAAAGATACTAATAATGCATCCTTAGCTTCAACACTTACAACAATATCAATTCCTCAAAAACTATATGGGGAAAAAATTATACCAACAACATTTAGATTTACTTATAAAGGTGCTTCTGTATATAATAACGTACTTATAACTGATGATGGTGATGGAAATTTAATAAGTAGCTCTACTAACCCTGTAAATGATTTAGTAGTAGGCCAGATATTTTACTCTCAGGGTATAGCTGTATTAACAACAGGTAGTAATGGAGGTTCTGCACTTAATAATATGGGTAAAGTTACTGGTAATGATACAAGCCCAGATTTAGATAATATCCAAATTCAATTTTCCTCTTCTATAACTATATATGAAAGTCAATATAAATGTACTATTTTAGAAAATGAATTTGGAAACTCAACAAATCCTACAATATTAAAAAATAGTAATGGGACTGGTAGTGCTAATGTAGAATATGCAGATTTTGCAACAGGATCATATTTTTCACCATATGTTACTTGTGTAGGATTATATAATGAAAATACACAATTAGTTGCAGTTGGTAAACTTTCATTCCCCGCACCCATTTCACAATTTACAGACACAACAATTATAGTTAATTTTGATCAATAATGAACAATTGGACATATCAAAACCAGGAAGTAGATACAGTATCTGACTTTCCTGATAATACCTATGGATTTGTATATTCTATAACTCATTTACCTACAGGTAAAAGATATATAGGTAAAAAAATATTATTCTTTACTCGTAAAGTTAAATTAGGTAAAAAAGAATTATTAGAGTATAAAGGAGTAGTAGGTAGAAGACCATCATTTAAATTAGCAGTTAAAGAATCAGATTGGAAAACATATTGGGGATCTAATAAAGAAATGTTAGATCTTGTAAAATCTGAACCTGATGAAAATTGGGAAAGAGAAATATTAGAATCAGCATCTAGTAAAAAATTATTAACTTATTATGAAACAAAATATCAAATGATTTATCAAGTATTAGAAAAACCAGATGAATTTTGGAATGATAATATTTTAGGTAAATTTTACACTAAAGATTTCCAATAGTATAGCTTTGATGTCTAAAATTAGTTTTGTATATTGATGGAACATGGTAAACGAACTATTAATTAATCTAGTAAACTCAGTACTAGGATCTGGTAAACGTACTGCACGAGGCAACCAAGCTCATACTTGTCCTTATTGCAACCACCATAAACCTAAATTAGAAATAAATTTTTCCGAAAATAAAAAAGGTTATAACCCATGGCATTGTTGGGTGTGTAATAAAAAAGGTACTAGAATCTCCTCTTTATTTAAAATGGTTAAAGCATCATCTGAAAAATTTGATGAATTATTTAAATTAATAGGTAATGAAAAAGAATACAAAGCTAAAGATAGTACTAAAATTCAATTAAAATTACCTGAGGAACTTAAACAATTCTCAGATATTACTACATCAAACATTGAAGGTAGACGTGCTTTATCTTATTTAAAAAATAGAGGTATTACTAATGATGATATAATTAAATATAATTTAGGATATTGTACATCTGGTAGATACCAAAATATGATTATTATTCCTTCTTATGATGGGAATGGTCATTTAAATTATTTTACGGGTAGATCATTTGAAAAAGATCCATATATTAAATACCGTAATCCAGAAACATCAAGAGATATAATTCCATTTGAATTATTTATTAATTGGGACTTACCATTAGTATTGTGTGAAGGACCTTTTGATGCAATAGCAATTAAACGTAATGCTATACCTTTATTAGGTAAAAATTTACAACAAAATTTATTAATGAAAATAGTAAGATCAACAGTAGAGAAAATATATATTGCTCTAGATTCTGATGCTAGAAAGCAAGCACTAAAGTTTGCTGAACAGTTTATGGATGAAGGAAAGGAAGTCTACTTAGTAGAACTCGAAGGGAAAGACCCTAGTGAAATGGGATTTACCTATTTTACAAATTTAATCCAAAGTACATTTCCATTAACACAATATGATTTAATGGAGAAAAAATTACAACTAGTATGAGTAAAAAGAATATTAAAAAGTCCTATAATAGGATTTTAGAAATCAGTGAGGATGCAAAGCAAATCACACTACCAGATTCAAGGTATTATAGACGAAATGGGAAATATTACCCATCAATTACCTATGTACTACAATATTACCCAAAAGGCAAATTTTTCCAAGAATGGTTAAAAAAAGTTGGTTATAGTGCTGATTGGATAGTTAAAAAAGCAGGTGAAGAAGGTACTTTAGTACATGAAATGTGTGAAGATTATCTTAATGGGAAAGAATTAAATTTTTTATCACCAAGTGGTAATCCAATGTATAACCCATTAGTATGGCAAATGTTTTTACGTTTTGTTGATTGGTGGGAAACTTACAACCCAAAATTAATTGAAACTGAAGTACATATATTTTCAGATGAATTAAAAGTAGCAGGTACTTGTGATATGGTATGTGAAATTGATGGTGAATTATGGATTATTGATTTTAAAACATCTAACCATTTACAAACAACATATGATTTACAAACTGCGGTTTATGGTAAATGTTATGAAGAATGTTATGGTAAAACTCCTGATCGTTATGGTGTGTTATGGTTAAAATCTTCTAAAAGAGGTCCTAAAGAGGGTGCAATGCAGGGTCAAGGATGGGAAATGTATGAGTCCAAACGTACACAAGAAGAAAACATTGACATTTTTAACACAGTTAAAAAATTATTTGATTTAGAAAACCCAAGACACAAACCAATATTCACTGAATTTAGAACTACAGCTAAACGAAATTTGTGATATTTATAACAAAATATTCACTTTATGATATCATTAGTAACATTATTGAAAGAAGCAACTGAAACCCCAAAAGCAATTATATTAGCGGGGGCACCAGGTGCTGGTAAAGGATATATATTAAAAGGTTTAGATTTAGGTGGTTTAAAAGTATTAAATATTGATAATATTTTTGTTAACATGCTTAAAAAAGCAAATGTATCTTTAGATTTAAAAAACGCAACACCAGAAGAAAGAAGCCAACAAGCTAAATCTATGGCAGCTGCAAATAAAGAATTTAAAGGAGATGTTGCAAGTGTAATTTTAAATAAAGAATCATTTATATTAGATGGTACAGCTGCATCATTAAGAAATACTCTTAAACTAAAAGATGAATTAAAGGAAGCAGGATATGAAGTGTTTATGCTTTATGTTTATACTGATTTAGAACGTTCATTAAGACAAAATCAAAATAGATTTGAAAAATCAGGTGGTGAAGATAGAAGTTTAGCACCTGCAATTGTATTACGTACTTGGAAAAATGTAACTGATAATTTACCTGAATATGCTAGTGCATTTGGTGATAATTTTGTAGCAGTTGCTAATACTTTAGAAGGTCAAAAAATTGGAGATATAGAAAAAATAGTTCAAAAATATCTTAATCCATTCAAACCAGAAGGTACTAAACCTAAAACACCAGCTCAACAAGAAAAATCTAATTTGCAAAAAGCAGAATTAAATGCTCAAATTCAAGATATGTTAAGTGATGAATTTTTAAATGATGTAATAGGATATACAGTATCTAAAGAAGAAGCACAAACTAGATTAAAACAATTTCTAAATGGGTAGAGTATTAGCAGCGTATGGGGGTGGTTTTAAACCACCAACAGCAGGTCATTTCGAAATAGTTAAAAAAGCTCTTAGTAATTTCCCTGAGATAGACGAATTTATAGTATATGTTGGGGGTAAAGAACGTGATGGTATTGATCAAGCTGAAGCTATATTAGTTTGGGAAATTTATGAAAATTATTTAGCTAATAAAGTTGATATACAACCAGCAGTAGCACCTATGAAAGATATATTAAATCTAGCTAAAGAAAATCCTCAAGATATTATTTATTTTATTTTAGGTTATAGAGAAGGTAGGGATGATGATATGAGAGATATATCAGATAGAAGTAAATTAGAAGAAAAATATCCAAATCTTATAGTAAAAACTATTGGAACCTCTGATGGTGGTATGAGTGGTACTAATGCAAGAAAAGCATTAAATAATGAAGAAGAATTTATAAAATTTATACCACCAGAAGTAAAAGAAAAATCAGAAATTTGGAATATTGTTAGAAAAGCAATTACTGAAAATACCCCACAAGATGGTAAAGCTGCTCCTTATGGATCAGGGTATGATGAAGTAGAAGAAGGTAGAAAAAAGAAAAAAGATCCTAAAACTGGTAAAGGTAAAAAACCTAAAGGGTCAAAGCGTAGATTATACACAGATGAAGATCCTAAAGATACTATAGGTATAAAATTCTCAACTAGACAAGATATAGTAGATACTTTAAATAAAAAATCATTTAAAGCTAAGTCACACGCTAGACAATCTCAGATTATTAATTTGATACATCAAAGAGTAAGAGCAGCATATGGTAGAGCTAAGGATCCTAAAGTAAAAAAGCGTTTAAAGACTGGTTTAGATTATATTACAGATAAAAAAGAAGCATCTAAAGCTAAAACACAACGTTTAAAAAAGCTAAAAGAAGGTGAAGATTTTTCACCATTAGGATATGCTAAAAAGATTATAAATGGAGATATTAGTTTTAGAGATGCAATGAAAGAATCAGGTATTTCCTTTGGTAATTTATCATCCTTACTAAAAAAATTAGATGCTGAACATTTAATTCAAACTTCATATAATTTAGATTCATTAAGTGAAGAAATAGTAGGTAGTAAAATACATTGTAATAATTGTGATTGGAGTTGGGAGATTAAAGATGGTGGTGCTGATTTATTTATTTGTCATAAATGTAATCATGATAATACTGAATATATAGAAAAACAAAAGTTTACAATTAATGAAAATGCTACTTATACTAAAAAAATTAATTTAATAGATATTTTAGCAACTTTTACTCAACATATGTTAGATATAGGTATGAATATTTCTCCACTACCTAAATTAGAATTTGTAGATGGTGATAGTGAAAATGCTAGTCAATTTTTAGGCAAAACTGCGTATTACGACCCAAATACCCAAACTATAGTACTGTATACGGAAGGTAGACATCCTAAGGATATAACGCGTAGTTACGCGCATGAAATGATACATCACATGCAAAACTTAGAAGATAGATTAGGTAATATTCAAACAACAAATACACAAGAAGATGACCATTTAAATAATATTGAAGCTGAAGCTAATTTAAAAGGTACAATGACATTTAGAAATTGGACTGATACAATAAAAGAAGATAAAGATTATTTTGGTTTAAATAAAATAGTTAAAGAAATAGTTAACGAACCTAAATATAAAATATTCTCGGATATGGATGGTGTGTTAACTGATTTTGATAAATCATTTTTAAAATACTCAGAAGGTATTCCACCAAGGGAATATGAAAAAACATATGGTAAAGAAAAATTTTGGGAATTAATTGATGGTAAAGGTAAAGTAGGATTTTGGGTAGGAATGCCTTGGATGGAAGATGGAAAACAATATTGGGATTATATTAAAAATTATGACACAGAATTACTATCTTCTCCTTCAAGATCATCAACATCTAGATTAGGTAAAAGATTATGGGTAAGAAATAATATGCCTGGAATTAAATTAACATTAGCTCAAGCAGCTAAAAAACAAAATTATGCAGCACCTAATCATATACTAATTGATGATAGACCTTCAAACATTGAACAGTGGAGGGCACAAGGAGGAATTGGTATATTACATACATCAGCTGCTGATACAATATCACAACTTAAAAAATTAGGATTATGAGTAAATTAAATGCAATAAATGGAGGTTATACAGGAGGTTCTCCTAGAGTAAGAAGTGAAAATGTTAAAACACCACCAAAATTTGTACCTCAACCTAAAATATTAGTTAATGAATTAATTAATCAAATAGCTACATGGAAATTAGATGGTGACTTAACATCAGAAGAAATCCAAACAATAATAACAGAATTAAAAAAAATATAGTTTTATGAGTAAAGTACAGGGGTTAAATAAACAATTCACTGAAAGAGATGTAAAGCGTATGCGTAATCTTATTCAAGGTAAACATGGTGAAAAAACAGGTCAAAGTGTAGGTTATGCTAAAAAAGATATACATTATAAAGAAGGAGATGTTTGGGAAGTAGATGGTCGTAAATGGACTATTAAAAATGGTATTAAACAAAATATAACAAAGTTAGATGCAGCTAAAAAAGCTCATTTAATGCCTTTATTTTGTCCTAATTGTGGATCTAAAATGCATACTGATATTGATAAACCATATTATAATATACATAAAAAATGTTTTAACTGTGTTGTTGAATTTGAGCATCATTTAAAAACATCAGGATTATATGAAGCTTATGTTAAAAAAATTAACAATGCTGACATTGATGGTGTTATAGAAGAATTTAAATTATTCATAGAAGCTGAATTATCTTTATCAAACAATTCATTTATTACAGAGCAAGGTGATGTTGAAAAATGGGTTGGTAGACCTAATGCAGAAAAAGTTTTAGAAGGTTTAGCTAAAACTATTGAACATTTAAAAAGCATTAAAAGTAAATAAATCTTTATATATTTATAAATAAAATTAACATGAGCAATTTCGATATTCATTCTTTTTTAAAAAATCAATATATAAACGAAGCGATTAATTCTAAACTTAATTCTAATGAAATGAGTAAAGAAGAAGATGCTAAAATATTAATATCTGCTGTAGAAGAAGCAGTTGGTGGGATTGATGATAGATTTGGATCAGGAGGATATAATGGTAGAGATGGATATTATTTAAGAGTATATGATTTAGAATATTGGGAAGATGAAGAAGTTGATGCTGTTAAAAAAGCATTCGAAATGGCAAATACCCAAACCGAAAAATATGATTTTGAATTTTATAGTGTAACTGATTATGATGAGGATCCAGGTGAAAGAACATACCCGGCTTCAATATCATTTTTTGCTGTGGAAAAACCAGTAAATGAAATAGATATGAATGATCCTGTTGTAATGAAAGCAAGAGCGGCTAAAATGGCTGATGAAAAAGAAATGGCTAGACAAGCATCATTAGATAAAAAATATGGTTCTACATTCATGGATAAATTAGATGCTGAAATAAGTTTAAAACAAGAACTTCAAGATCTAAAAGACGAAAGAGAACAGCTAATGATAGATATGGAGCAAGAAGCAGAACCAGAAGGAGGAGAAATAGCTGATAGATACGGTTCTAGACTTAATGACATTGATGCTAGAATGGCTGAAATAAAACCTGAATTAGATGATTTAAGAATGTATGAATCAGTTAATGAAAGTTCTTCTTCTGAAGAAAAAAGAATTGCTATGCGTGCTATTAAAGCACTTGCTAAATATAGGGGTGTTAGTGAAGATGAAGCAAGAAACGATCTTATGAGAGCAGCTAAAGAATTAGGTAGTTTAAAAGAAGCAATACTAGATATTAAAGAAACTATTGAATTAGGAAAAAATTTAAATGAAGAACTTTGCGCTAAAGGTAAAGCATATAGAAAACGTAGAATGGCTGCAGGTGAAAAATCATCAGCTTACTTATCAGGACGTGCTGTTAAAGTATGTAAAGGTCAAATGAGTGGTAGGAAAAAAAAGAAGTAATGAATAACTTTGATTTAAAAAAATATTTATCTGAAGGTAAATTAACTGAAGATATTCCTGTAGAAGAAATGGAATCTTTTGCTGAAGGTAGAGGTGAAGGCGCAGAAACAATAGCTGACAATGCTAAAGAAAAAGGTGGTAATTCAATGTTGACTTATCACCATTTTAAAGTTAAAGCACCTTATTATAAAAAAGCAACAGATGGTAATTTTGATAAAGATGAATTTACTGAAGATTATAAAGGATTTTTGGAAGAATTATATGAAAAAACTAAAGATGGTATGAACATTGAACCTATAGCTTTTCAAGAGATTATGGGTAAAATTGAAGTATTAGGTGAACTTTTAGTTGAAAATAAAGAACCATTAAATGAAGCAGAAGAAGACAGTAATATAGTTCCTGAAGCTGAATTAATTTTACCTAGAGGCAAAAAAGTAGTATTACAAGCTGAAGACACAGATTATAAAAGAGGTTTAATAGTTGAACTACTAGACAATGGTGGTTATGAGATGGCCTACTGGTATGATAAACCAGATAAACCATACCCAGTTGAAATATTAGTTGATGGTCAAAGTATTAAGGAAGATGGTAAAATCGTTGAAATGAAATTTCACCCACAAGATTATTATGATAAACAATAGATAATAATGACTAGAGAAAGATTAGATGAAATAATACAAGAATCCCTACGTGACTGGTTTAAAAAAGAAAACTGGGTTCGCATCAATACTTCAGGTAATATTGCTGGTGATTGTGGTACTATGAAAAAAGGTAAAGCAACTACTAGATGTTTACCTAAGAAAAAAGCTCAATCTTTAACTAAAGCTGAGCGAAAAGCAACAGTTGCTAAAAAGGTTCGAGGAGATAAAAAAGGTAAACAATTCGTTAAAAATACAAAAAAAGCAGAATACAAGAAAAAATAACAATAATCACGTAAAAATACGCGATTAGGAACTATTTCGATATATTTATAAATAAACCCAACTAAAATAAAAAATTTACAATGAAAAAATCTGAATTAAAAGAGATGATAAAATCAGCAATGCTAGCAGAAGCTGAAGACTCTAAAAAAGGAAACAAGGAAGAGCAAAAACGTATGGAAGGCGCTATCCGTGATGACAGAGATCATATTAAAGATCTTGAAAAAGACATCAAAGACAATGAAGCTAAATTAGCAAAACTTAAAAAAGACGAACCTAAAGACGTTTCTGAAGAAATGAAAAAGGATGATGTTGATGAAGCTATGAGAGGTGGAGATGACGTTGATGAAGCAATGCGTAATTCTTATGAAGAAGATGATATTAAAGAAGACGAAGAAGTTAATGTTGAAGATAATGAAGACATTAATGTTGACGTTGAAGATGATATTGACATTGATGATGTATCTAAAAAATCAGAAATTGAAGTTGATTCTGAATTAGCAGGTGAAGATGCTGATGTAGCAGCTATATTAGGTCTTTTAACAAAAGCTCAAGCAAATGCTAAAGATTTAGGTGATGAAAAACTAATGGATCAAATCGGAAATACTATTACTTATTATACTAGAACTCATGTTGTTGCTGAAGAAATGGATGATATGGATGAAGCTATGAGAGGTGATATGGATGAAGAAATGAAAGATGATAAAATGGAGGAAGCTATTAATTTAGATGAATCATTATCAAGATTTAAAAAATTAGCAGGATTAGACAAATAAAAAAAGTTATTAAAATAAAATTTATAAAATGGATACACAAGTATTAAAAGAAAAATTAGATGCATTGTATGAAACTTTCACAATGGAACACGAAGGTAAATCAAAAGCAGCTCACGGTCGTGCAAGAAAAGCACTAGGCGGAATTAAAAAGCTAGTAACAGAATATAGAAAAGCATCTGTTGCTGAAGATAAAAAGTAGAATATGATTAACGAACGTAAACTTACTAAGGCGGAACTTAAAAAGAGGGAAGATATTATCATGAATATGAAAGATAATAAAAGAGATCTAGTTAAGAAGTATGGTAAGGATGCGGAAGCTGTTATGTATGGACGTGCTACAAATATGGCTAAAAAACAGACAAAAGAAATGAGAGATCCTAAAATAACAGAGTTAATCAAAGACGCTTTAAAAAATCCTAAAAAAGCTGATTTAGATAAAGATGGTAAATTATCTGATTATGAAGAAGCAAGAGGAAAAGCTATTGAAAAATCAATAGAAAAGGATAAAGTAGAAGAAGTAATTCCGTTGGAGAAAGATTTTACTTATGATTATGAAGATATAGGTCAATTTTATTTAGAGGGTTTTGGTAAACCATATTCATTAAATAATAGTGAATTAGAGATATTAGGTAAACAAATTGTTGATAGATTATATAAAGGAGATATTGGTAAAGCATATGATGATCTATTAAAAAGAAGCAACGTAAATGAAGCACTTAATCCAGAAGTATTAAGAAAATTAGATAGTTTCATTAAAGCAATGGCTAAACGATATGGATACTCAGAAAGAGATGCCGTATTTGCTATTAAAGCTGCTATGAAACAAAGAGATGCTGATGGTGTTAATGAGGATTTAGATTTGGGTCATGAAGATAATGAGCCAGGTATGATTAAAGGTGATTTATATCAAATTGGTAAAGCATCTATGGAGTTATACAAAGTACTAGATCAATTTGATGATGCGGGTGAAGTAGATTTACCTTCATGGTGGCAAAGTAAAATATTTAAGGCAAAAGAGGCTGTGGTTGGTGCTCAAGAATACCTTGAATTTGAACTTAAAGAACCACAAATTGATGCAATAGTAGATGATGCTACCCTAGAAGAAATGGGCCAATTAGGCACAGATGACGATACAGGATTTACTCCTAATTTATACACACCAAATGAAGTAGGCGATGAAGCAGTTCACCAAAGAGCAGCATCTGGAGCATTTGAAGAAAACTTAAATAAAGATAAAGACATGAAAGAACAAAGTAATGCAAATTCAAATGATGGTTCAAATGATAATTCAAATGAAAATTCAAATGATAATAAAGAATCATATTCTGGTTTAAAAAAATTCGTAGCTGAAAAATTAGCTAAAGAATTAAAATCAGTAGATGAAGACTTACTTAAAAAAGGTGGTAAAATATCTAAAGCATTAGATGCATTAGAAAAAGCAGCTGAGGAAGCTAAAATATCTGGTGATAAAGCTAGAGAATTATTTGCTAAATTTAAACAAGAGATGGCGGTTGCAGAACAAATGCCTGGTGATCCAGAAAGATTTGTTGGTTCAGGTGGTGATGAAATTGACTCAGATAACATTGATAATGTAACAGTTGATAGACCAGACAAAGATGCTGAAATAGGATTTGCATTAGATGAAGATGAAACTAATGAATCATTTTCTTCACTAGCTAAAAAGATTGATAAGCAAAAAGGTAAATCTAAAAAAGATGCAGCTAACATAGCTGGATATATAGCTAATATTAAAAGAAAAGGTGGAGGGTCAGGCCCAACTGCTAAGCAAAAGAAAAGAATGGCAGAAGAAATTCTAAAAGAACTTAAAGGTAATGTAAATGAAAATAAAAGTGCTGTACATTCCTTAGGAAAAGATTTATATGACTATATGACTAATGTAGCTAAAATGAAAGGAAGCCTTTCTTCCCCCATTAAAACAGATACAATAAATAAGGGTCAACAATTTACTGTTTTGATAAATGATAATGGTGGAAAATTTGGGATAGTAACACTAAGAATACCAGTTGGGAAAGATAATATAAATAAAGAATATATTCAAAAAAATGTAGTTGATCAAGTAAAAAGAAAATATAAAGAATTAGAAACAAAAATTTCCCAAGATAATACTTCTTCAGGTAATAGAGCTAGGGTTGATTTTACTTTAACAGGTCCTAATCTTTTCCAAAAAGTTACAGAAACTATTCTTAAACAACTAAGAAAATAATATGACCAAAGCAGAACTAAGGGAAAAGATAAGATTGCTTGTCCCAACTGTTGTTGGTAATAAAAAACAAGCTGAAGCAGCCGCAGTTGAGTACGACGAACTTACAAAATTCCCAGAATTAAAAGCAGTAATTGTTGACTTATTAACACATGAGTTTGACAATTTTGTTGCATCTATAGATTGGGTAGCTCCAAAACCAACTACGTTTAGAATTAATTTAAAAAACGATCAAGATTTTTATTTAATATACTCAAGAACAAGTTGGATAGCTCAAGTTGAAGGTAAAAAATATTATTTACTTAATCTACCAGAAGAAGAAAGAGCAACTGAAGCTATTGGGCGTATATTAAGATATGGAGCTGCATCATCAGGTGAAGCAGCGGATACTGATAGTGGTGGTGAAGATGTTGATGTTGAAGTAGATGATAACGTTGATATAGATGTATAAATGGATAATATAACTAAATATTTAAATAGGATTGCATATAAATTTCCTAAAGGATATCCTGACATGAATAATGATCAGGATGTTTTATTATTAGAATCAGAAATATCTAAATTAATAGGTAAAAAATTTACTATAATTAATGAAGTTACAGATGCTGAAGAAGGTATAGAAGTTCTTAAAGATAAATTTGAATTTAAAGATGAGGATTTTAAAAAAGTATCAGGTACTAGATATAAAGTATTAGTTCCAAGATCAGAACGTTTTGATTATGCTCAAAAAATGGATGCTTTAGAAGATTTTACATTTGATCCAAATTCTAAAGGTTCTTCGATGGGGGCTGTATTATATAAAGGTGCAGTATTTTTATTAAAACCCTCAAATGCTCAAGGTAGAGCATCAGCTGGTACTGAAAATGAAGATATATTATCTAATGAATTAAGAAAATATCTTGAAGATGGTCCTAAAAATGTAGTATTTGTAGGTTCAAATAAAAATTATGCTACTAAAGGAATTAAAGAAGTTTTTGATGTAGGATATGATGTAGCTGGTGGTAAAAAAGCAGATGTTGTTTTAAAAGGTGATAAAGATTATCCTATTTCAATTAAAAAAGATAATGCTGGTTTTTGGGAAAGCTCAGATACAAGATATAAAGATGTAGTTGCCAAATTATCAGAAAAAATAAAAAGAGGAGACTTTGCTCCTGAATTAACTTTTAAACCTTTTAAAGATAAATTAGGTAATGTAAAAGATGGTATCAATATTATGTATAATGAAGGTACTGATAGAAAAGTAACAGGTGTTATTGTTACAGATTTACCATCCAAAGATGAAGAGTCTATAATATTTGGATCTGACGATGCTGTTGTAATTTATAGAACATATTCCCCTAAAGATTTTAGTTTAGAAGGAGATACAATTAAAGTAGAAGTTTCTAAAATTATAGAAGATATGAGAGATGTTGAGGAATTTAATGCCGAACCTGTTTTAAATATTAGACATGATTCTACTCGTAAAGCTACAGGAGGATTAAGAGCAACAGTTCAACCTGAAAATTTATTATATAGAAATGGCAGTTTAACAGGTGATAAAGTAGAATTATCATACAACGAAATAATGAAATAATATGTGTAAAAAATGTGGATGTAATACGTGTGAAACTGAAAGTACAATGTTAGTACTTAATGAGAGCAAAGCTCCGGCGACTATATTGTCTGAAGGTTTAAAGCACCATATAGACACTAATAAACCGCTTACTGAGCATTTATATCGTGCTGGCTCACGTGCTTACTTTGATTTATTTGCAGAAGCAAGATCATTATATAGTAGAGGTATTTTAGAATTTACTCATGAAGATGATAAAGCTTTACTTACAGAAACTAACTTAGGTCATTTTGGCATGTTTGAAGGTAAAAAAGTGCCTTTAGATTTTCCTATTGAATTAAATGAGCAAATGGACCTTGAAGATGAATTAGCAAATATGGAATTCGGAATGGATTATGATCAATTAGGTTCAAACGAAAAAGAATGGGTTCGTGATGAAATGGATAATATGTCTATGAATGAAGTTACCCGTTATAGTGGTTTTAATAGAAACCCAGAAGATCCAGATTCAGAACCAGTTAATCCAACAGGAGCAGTAGCTGAATTTAAAGAAGAGTTAAGAGCATTATTTGGTAAATTTAAAGGTGATTTAAAAAATCCTGAATTTATAAAAGGAGTAGCTCAAATAATGGTTAATTGGAAACCACTTTTAAGAAGTCAATTAGACGAAGCTAAAAAGGCTAAGAAAAAAGATAATAGACCAATAGGAAAACCAATGCGCTCATCATCAGGTGGAAAAGCATATAAAGTATATGTTAAGGATCCTAAAACTAAAAAAATTAAAACTGTCAGATTTGGATCTGGTGGTTTAAGAGCTAAAATAAATGACTCAAAAGCACGTGCTGCATTTGCAAAAAGGCACAAATGTTCAACTAAAAAAGATAGAACAAAAGCTGGATATTGGAGTTGTAGATTACCACGTTATGCAAAATTACTCGGACTTAAATCAAGCTTCTCTGGATTCTGGTAAACCATATACAGATTTAGAAGTAACAGAAGATTATACTTTAAGACAATTTGATGAGTCAATTGACCCAATTGAATTATTATGGCATCGTGATGATGAAGATAGAGTAGTTGAAATTGTAGGAGATACAGATTGGATGTTACAGTTAGATAATTCTCTTCCGACTTCACTTCAAGAGCGTATATTTATACCTAGACATAAATGGCATAGAGTCATTAAAGGAACTGGAATATTAAAATTAAAAATATATAAAAATGGAGAATTGTAATTGTACGGTATGTGAGTGTAAAAAATCTTGTAGTTGTTCTTGTTGCGGTTGTTAAAAACCATTATATTTATAAATAAACAAATAAAAAAGAATAAATTATGGCTAAAGTATCATTTTTCGGAGGTTCAGCTGCTAACTTAATAAACACAACAGCTCTTGCAAATGCAGGATATAACACATTTGGAGTTTTTGACTCAAGTGAAGAATCAAATAGATATATAGCTGGGGCAAATGGTATAGCAGCAGTAATTAATACTCCTAATGTAACAAGTACCGGAACTGACAATTTGGTTCCTATAAATAATGCAAAAGCAGGATCTGGAATTGCAACAGCTCTGGATGGTGATTCTGGTGGTGGATTATCTACAACTATGGCAGCAAGTTTTATGGGAGGAGTTAACAATGGTAATAGTTTCGAAGGTGGTGGAAAAAGATATTATTTCATAGGTTGTATAAACTATAACAACTATAATCTTTCAACTACTGCAGCTGCAAATAAAATTGACGGAAATAATGTAGATGGAATGTATTCAGTTGATGATGGTGTAGCTCAATACACAACTGCTGGAGATGTTGGTGGTTCAGGAACAGATTACACAGTATGTCTATTATCCAATAATAAAAATGGAATGCCAACCGCAACCAGGCAAGGAACAAGAATTACTTTTAGATTTGCAAATGGTAACTTAGGTAGTGGTTTGGCTGCACTTGATTATTACGCAACTACTAATGCCAATTGGGGTTTACAAATTACTGCACTTATGACTGATGAAAACGCAGCTGGAAGGTGGTTAGCGTTAGGATATGGCCTATTAAAAGGAGCACAACCTGCTTTTTGGGATGGTGATAATTAAAAACTTACAGCTCGATTCATAGCCGAGCGACTATATAAAATCAATTTTGAGATCTGTGGCCTCCAGTTTGGGGGTCACATTTTTTTTTCGTATATTAATAACAAATAAATTAAGTCTAGATGAGTAAAAGTATAGTAATGGTTGGAGCAGGTGTAGCAAATGTAAATGCTGCCACTAAATTAATTGATGAAGGTTTCCAAGGTAAAATCACTATTATTGATATGGGTAAAGATCCATATAAAAGACCATATGAAGAGGTAATGACTGGTTTTTTAGGAGCTGGAGGTTGGTCTGATGGTAAATTAACATACCACACATCAATTGGGGGACAATTATCTAAATATTGTGGTGAAGAAAAAGCAATGGAGTTATTTGATCAAGTAATTAATAATTTTAAACGTTTTCACCCTAAACCAGAAGAAGTACAATGTTCAAATCCAGTAGCAGAACCTGAATTTATTAAACCTTATTTTGGTTTAAGATTATTTCCAGTATGGCATGTTGGAACTGATTATTTACACGAAATAGGTAAAAATTGGTATGACTTTTTAGTTAATGGTGGTGTTGAATTTTTATGGGAAACAAAAGTTACTTCAATTGATTTTGATAATAATGAATTATTTATAGGAGAAGAAGAATCTTTTTTAAATCCAAAAAATTGGCCTATTTCATATGATACACTTATATTTGGTGTAGGTAAATCAGGAATTGACTTTGGTAAACAATTAGCAGAACAATATGATTTACCAACTGAACCTAAACCAGTTCAAATAGGTGTTCGATTTGAAGCGCCACAAAAACACTTTCAAAAATTAATTGATGTAAGCTATGATTTCAAATTGTATCGTAAATTCGAAGACAAAGGAGTATCATTACGTTCATTCTGTACTAACAACAACGCAGCTTATGTTGCCGTTGAAGAAACGTATGGAGACCATTCATATAATGGACACGCTAAAAAAGATGAAGCATTCCGAAATGATATGACTAATTTTGGTATATTAATGGAAGTTCAAGGTATTGAAAAACCATTTGATTGGTCTAGAGAATTAGTAGGAAAAGTACAAAAAGAAAGTACTGGATTGTTTTATAGTCCTACAAGAAAACCTACTACTACATCTGAGGGTATAGGTGTTAGTGCAGTTCAAATTGATTCATTAGATGAAGTAAGAGAAGCATTTCAAGGATATTACACATACATTGATGATTTTATTAATGATATGAAAAAAGTATTTCCTACATTGGGAGATGATTGGGGTGTATATGTGCCTGAAATTAAATATCTATCACCTGAACCTCTAGTTAATTATAATGATTTAAGTTTAACAAAATATCCTAATGTTCACTTTGTTGGTGATGCATTAAGTGCAAGAGGAATTACAGTATCTGGGGCACAAGGAACATTAGTAGCAGAACAAATAATAAAAAAATAAAATTATGGGTAAAAAATCAAAATTATATGAAGAAAAGGTAATTAAATTTAAAGGTGCAAGACATTATTTAATTAGAATGGAAGGTGAAGAGCATTTTAAACATCATAGATGGGACAATCCAGCAATAGTACCCCTATCAAGAAAAAGTGAATTTAAAAAGGGATACTTTTTAAGTGGGATTGAATACCCAGAAGATGTTTATAATGAAATAATGAAAGAAAGAGAAGGCTTACCATGGTATAAGCAATCAGCACCTAAAGGAGAAACATATAGGAACTAGTTATGAGAGAGTCAACAATACAAGCTTTACCTTATAAAGGTGAGATTCATAAAAAAGCTTGGGGTCATGAGTTATGGATTATTAATAATGAAAAATATTGTGGTAAATTATTAGTATTTAAAGCTAATAAACAATTTTCAATGCATTATCATATGTTAAAAGATGAAGCATGGTATATTAATAAAGGAGAATTTGAATATAAATACATTGATACAGAAACTTCAGAATTAAGATCTAAAATAGTTAGAGAAGGAGATTGTATTCATTTAATGCCAGGACAACCTCACCAAATGTTGGCTTTACAAGAAGGAAGTTGTATATTCGAGGTATCAACACAACACTTTGACAGTGATAGTTATAGGATTTTACCTGGGGCATCACAAGATGAAAATAATAATGAAGATTTACCATTTTAACTATGATAAGAAAAAAATATAAAAAAGAAGATCAAGAATTAGCAACATCTTTGCTAGCAACAGATAGAACTACAGCTATATTAGAAATTAAGTTATTAGGTTTATCTAAAATTAAAAATAATTTACTATATGAGTGTAAATATATAGATAAAGGTGTAATTAAAACAGTTCCAATTATAGCACATGATGTAACACAAGCTGTAGCAAAATTAGATCCATATGTAGGATCAGCTATTCCTGAAAATGTTTTAAAAATAATGTTAGGTAACGAACGATATAATAATCATATATGAAAATAGGTTTTTGTGGAACAATGTCAGTAGGTAAAACAACTTTAGTTAACGCTTTAGCTGAATTACCTGAATTTAAAAATTATAAATCAACAACAGAGCGATCTAAATATCTAATGGAATTAGGTATTCCTTTAAATACTGATTCTACTGTTAAAGGTCAAGCTGTATTTTTAGCTGAAAGAGCAAGTGAATTAATGCATGATAATATTATTACTGATAGAACTATTATTGATGTAATGGCGTTTGCTAAATGTTCTAAATCAATGAATTATATAGAAGCAAATGATTTTTGTCATTTTGCAAGTAATATGTTAGATGAATATGATTATATATTTTATGTATCTCCTGAAGGTGTTGATATAGAAAATAATGGGGTTAGAGAAACTAATGCAGATTACAGAAAACAAATTGATGAAACTATTCAGTTATTAATTATTAAATATAGACATAAAATTAAAAATTTAGTTGAAATTAAGGGATCAACGGAAGAACGTATAAAATCAGTTAAACTATCAGTTCTTTCGTGATATTTATAACAAAAATACTCTTATAATGAAAAAATCTGAATTAAAAGCATCCATAAAAGAAGAAATAATTGAAATATTAGAATCAGTAACTGATAAAGATGTTGAAACTCAAAAAGCTTATAATGCTGAATTAGAAAAAACTAAAGAACTTACTTCAGAAGCAGATGATGATGAACCAACATCATCACAATTAAAAGGTGATTCTATATCTAAATTAGGTACTAAGCTACAACAAACATCTAAAGAAATGAAGCAAGTAGTTAAAAAATGGAAGAATGCTGAGGGTGCTGAAAAAGTTAAGTTAACTGATAGATTAAGAGAATTAACTAAAATCAAAAAAGAAATAGAATCTTTATTACAATAAATTATGAAAAAATTATTTGGAATTTTTATAGCAGTAGGAGCTGCTATTGCAGGTATATTAGCATTATTTTCATCATCATCTAAATCTAAAAAAGAATTTAGTAGAAGAAAAGAAGCAAATGATAAAAAATTAGAATTTATAACTAAAAAAGCTACAAAAGTTAAAGCTGATAAAAAAGTTACAAAAGCTAAAATTAAAAAAACAACAGCTAAAGTTAAATCAACTAAGGCAAAAGTAAAAAGTACTAAAAAAGCAAAATCTACAATTGATAATTTTGAAAAAAAATATAGAAAATAATGAGAAGTTTATTTTTAATTATTTTATTACTATTAACTCTTAAAAGTTATAGTCAAGATACAGTCAAAATCCCTCAAGATGAATTAGAAGAATTTTTTTTAGCAGTTGATACTTTAAAAGAACAAGATTCAATTAAATCAGTTTTAATAACAGATTTAGAACTTCAAATAAAAAATTATACACTACTATCACAGCAAGATAGCTTAATCCTTAATTATAAATCTCAAGAAATTATTTTATTAAAGGATCAAATTAAATTGTATGATGATAGATTAAAGCAAGTAGATAAGTGGTATAAAAAACCTTGGGTAGGGTATGTAGGTGGATTTGTAGGTACTTTAATTACAATTCATATAATAGATTACTCATTACCTAAATAATGGCTGAGGATATAAAAAAAATAATAAGACAAGAATATTTAAAATGTGCTAAAGATCCTGCTCATTTTATGAAAAAATACTGTTTTATTCAACACCCACAAAGAGGTAGAATACAATTTGGTTTATATCCATTTCAAGAAAAAGCATTACATTTATTTAGAGATAATCCATACTCAATTATTCTTAAATCTAGACAATTAGGTATATCAACTCTATCAGCTGGTTATTCTTTATGGTTAATGTTATTTCATAAAGATAAAAATGTATTATGTATTGCAACTAAGCAAGAAACAGCACGTAACATGGTTACTAAGGTTAAGTTTATGTATGATAACTTGCCTTCATGGTTATCAATTAAAGCTGATGAAAATAATAAATTATCATTAAGATTAAGTAATGGATCTATAATTAAAGCAACATCAGCAAGTAGTGATGCTGGTAGATCAGAAGCAGTATCCTTACTATTAATTGATGAGGCTGCCTTTATTGATAATATTGGAGAAATTTGGGCATCATCACAGCAAACATTAGCTACAGGTGGTGGAGCTATAGTATTAAGTACACCTTATGGTACTGGAAATTGGTTCCACAAAACATGGGTTAATGCTGAATCAGGTGAAAATCAATTTTTACCAATTAAATTACCATGGTGGGTTCATCCCGAAAGAAATCAAGAATGGAGAGATGAACAAGATTCATTATTAGGTGATCCTAGATTAGCAGCACAAGAATGTGATTGTGATTTTAGTACCTCAGGTGATATAGTATTTTACTCTGAATGGATTGATTTTTTAAAAGAAACAACTATAAAGGATCCAATGGAAAGAAGAGGTGTAGATCAAAACTTATGGATTTGGGAAGCAGCTGATTATTCTAGAGAATATATGGTTACAGCTGATGTAGCTAGAGGTGATGGTAAAGACTTTTCTGCATGCCATGTTATGGATATAGCAACTAATACACAGGTAGCAGAATATAAAGGACAAATGCCACCTAAAGAATTTGGTTATTTTTTAACTGGGTTAGCTACTGAATATAATAATGCTATGTTAGTAGTTGAAAATGCTAATATTGGCTGGGCTACTTTAGATGCAGTTAGAGAAAGAGGATATAGAAATTTATATCAGTCTCCAAAATCAGATGCATTAACCGCAGAGTCTTTTTTAAGAGTATATGAAGGCAATTCAGAGATGGTACCTGGTTTTACAATGTCAATGAAAACTAGACCACTTTGTATTAATAAATTTAGAGAATTTGTTGGTGATAAATCAGTAACTATACGTTCAAAGCGTTTACTTGAAGAAATGAAAGTATTTGTTTGGAAAAACGGAAGACCAGAAGCTCAAACAGGCTACAACGATGACTTGGTTATGTCATTTGGAATTGGTATGTTTCTACGTGATACATCATTAAAATTTCAACAACAAAGTTTAGATATGGCAAGAGCAGCATTAGGAGGAATTAAAAGTAATAGAGCTACACAAACAGGAGCATATACAGGTTTAGGTAATAATGCCCAAAATCCGTATAAAGTTAAAATAGATGGAAAACCCCATGACATAAAATGGTTATTAGGGTAATAAATATTATATTTATAAATAAATAAAACATGGCAGATACAGGTTTATTTTCAAGATTAAGAAGATTATTTTCTACAGACGTAATTATTCGTAATGTAGGTGGTACTCAACTAAAAGTTTTTGATGTTAATAAAATACAACAATCAGGGGAGATTGAAACAAATACATTAGTAGATAGATTTAATAGAATTTATTCTAATTCATCAACATCTTTATGGGGCCAACAATCCCATTTCAATTATCAATACTTAAGACCTCAACTATATTCAGAGTATGATGCAATGGATACAGATGCAATTGTAGCATCAGCATTAGATATTATAGCTGATGAATCTACTCTTAAAAATGATATGGGAGAAGTATTACAAATTAAATCTCCAGATGAAGATATACAAAAAATACTTTATAATTTATTTTATGATGTATTAAATATAGAATTTAATCTTTGGCCTTGGGTTAGAAATTTAGCTAAATATGGTGATTTTTTCCTTAAATTAGAAATAGCAGAAAAATATGGTGTTTATAATGTAATACCTTATACTGCGTTTCATATTGAAAGAATGGAAGGTTTAGATCAAGAAAACCCAACTGAAGTAAAATTTAGATTTTCTCCAGATGGTGTTTCTGCTTCTGATTATGGTTATTATAATGTACCTAATACTGGAACATTTGAAAATGCAATTATATTTGATAATTATGAAATGGCTCACTTTCGTTTATTAACGAATATGAATTTCTTACCTTATGGTAGATCATATATTGAACCAGCTAGAAAATTATTTAAGCAATATGTGTTAATGGAAGATGCTATGTTAATTCATAGAATTGTTCGTGCCCCAGAAAAACGTATTTTTTATATGAATGTTGGAGCAATACCTCCGAATGAAGTAGATGCGTTTATGGAAAAAACATTAAGTAAACTTAAACGTACTCCTCACGTAGATGAAAAAACAGGTGAGTACAATTTAAGATACAACATGCAAAACCTACTTGAAGATTATTATATACCAGTTAGAGGTAATGATGCAAGTACTAAAATCGAAAGTGCTAATGGATTACAGTGGGATGGTATTGCTGATGTTGAGTATTTAAGAGATAAATTATTTGCTGCTCTTAAAGTGCCTAAAGCTTTCATGGGTTATGATGAAAACACAGATGGTAAAGCTACATTAGCAGCACAAGACATCAGATTTGCTCGTACAATTGAAAGAATTCAAAGAATTGTAGTTTCGGAATTATATAAAATAGCATTAGTTCATTTATATACTCAAGGTTATAAAGATGAACAATTAGCTAATTTTGAATTATCATTAACTACTCCATCTATTATTTACGATCAAGAAAGAGTAGCATTAATGAAAGAAAAAATGGATTTAGCTGCTCAAATGGTTGAAACTAATTTATTCCCAGCTGACTTTATTTATGATCATTTATTCCATTTAAGTGAAGATCAATATGATGACTTTAGAGATTTAATTAGAGAAGATGCTAAACGTAAGTTTAGAATTACTCAAATTGAAGCTGAAGGTAATGACCCAGTTGAAACGGGTCAATCATATGGTACACCTCATGATTTAGCTTCATTAT
>Ga0181379_1000279_pt1 | contig 25726 bp, 16 predicted proteins | sample 2SPOviralmetaG_FD_130115 | JGI IMG/M metagenome (GOLD analysis project Ga0181379, IMG submission 130115) | Marine viral communities from the oligotrophic San Pedro Time Series (SPOT) site, San Pedro Channel, CA, USA - 2 SPOT_SRF_2009-07-10 | ecosystem: Environmental > Aquatic > Marine > Strait... | reverse complement strand
GTAGATAAAGAATTTTTTAGCACGTTAGAAAAAAGCACAAACCCCAAAAATAAAATGCATAATACTGTTTCCGCTAGTTGGGAAGTGGGATTTAGCGAATATCAAATAGCTGTAGGTAGCAAAAATTTAAAAGATGCAGAAATAATTTCTGACCCAAAAAAAGTTCACGAAATGAAAGGAATGTTGAAGGGCTTTGGCGGCAAAGGAGTGACTGAAGATGGCAAACCAATTTATCGACTTATCACTGGAAAAGTATACCCGTTAGGTATTGGATTTACTATGAAACCAGCTGCAAATGTTAAAGGCGTTATAAGCAATCAATACAAAAAAGAAGAAGAAGAAAACGAAGAAGTTTCTGATTCAAATAAGGGACAAGCTTCAGATTTAAAAAAAATTAATGACAAAATTTCACAAAATTTAAAAAATACTGTAAACAATACTAAAATTATGGACTTAGAAACTCTACTATCAGAACTAAAAGACTCTCTTGCAGAAAAGAAATTTTCGGAAGAAGCAGTCGCTGGCATGACATCGACTTTTGCCGATGCCATTAAATCGAAAGATGATGAGTACAAAGCTTCTCTTGAAGCTGCAGAACAAGAGAAGGCTGAAATCGCATCCGCGAGAGAAGAGCTTCAAGCTTCTGTAGAATCTATCAAGGAAGAACTTAAAACTGCTCAAGAACGCATCGATGCATTTGAAAGTGAAAAAGCTGCTCAAGAAGCAGTCGCTTCATTTAATGCTCGCATGGAAGAAATCGATTCTGTTTATGATCTCGAAGAAAGCGACAGCGCATTCATCGCCGAAAAGATTAAGGGACTTGACGCAAGTGAAGAATCCTTTGCATCTCTGAAGGGTGAGCTTGAAGTTTTTTGGGCATCAAAAAATAAAGAAGTTAAAGCAAAACAAGAAGAAGCAATCGCCGCTCGCGTCGAAGCTGAAATCGAAAAGCGCCTTAGCACATCAGAAGCATCTGAAGTCGTAGCTGAAGAAGCTACAGCTGAAGAAGTTGATGTTGAAAAAGCTCTTGAAAATGCAGAAGCTACTGAAGAAGCTCTTCCTAACAATAACGAAGCTCAAGCTTCAAAAACCACTTTGAAGGACAAATTCGCTGCTGCGTTTAGCCGCGATAACATCCTTGGATAAAACTAAATAAAAAACAAAATTTAACTAAATAAAATTATGGCACTTAGACTATTACCATTCCGTCAGTATGACGAGCAAGATGTTGTTAACATGTTTGCTCTCGATACTGGTGAAGCCCTAGCTGATACAACTATTGACAGCAAGGGATCAAACGGCGTTTTTGTTAAGATCTCCAATGGCGATCTTAACGCAGACCCAGTTGCTTATGCGACTCACTCTTCTCTCGGCGATACAAGCGCCCCATTCTTGGGTGGCTCTGACATGTATCCCGCTAACACAGCTCTACGAGTTCAGGCTGCTGGCGCTGGCGATTCTGTCCTTGGATTGACACTCAATCAAACAGCTATTGCTGATGAAAACGGCGAAAAGCTCCTCTACAACACAACCAAGAAAGAAGAGCTTCAAGCTGTTCTTCCTGGTCAAACGGTTCCTATTGCGACTAAGGGCATCTTTACTCTCGGTGTAAATGCTATCCATTCTGCTGGAACAGCTTTGGCTGTTGGTGGAGGCTTCGAAGTAGCCGCTGATGATGGATCTATCGCTGGTGTGGCTGACGCTATGAGTGCTGATTCTCTCGGTATAGTTCTTGCAACTGGTTCACGCGCCTCTTCTGGCGGTCTCACAGATCAATTCGCTGGCAACTATGTTGTTGTCAAGCTAGGATAATTGAAAGGAATTTAATAATATGAAAATTACTTTAAAAAATACTCCCGAACAAATCGAACTCGTCAAGGCAATGGCTTCTCGCAACCGCGATGTTGCTTATGAAGCTCAAACTGCTCTTGCTGAATTTATCGGCCCTGTTCTCGCAGAGGTTATCAACCAGGCTCCTGTCTTGTCGAACCTCTTTACTACTCTTCAGTACAACGCTGATGACAATCCTTCGATTCCGTTGGATCTGTACTTCGACGTCGCAGATGAAGATTACATTCAAGTCTTTAGCCAAAGCCGTGCTGGTGGCCTTCCAACTTCGGAAGTTCTTCCAACATCGTCCGAGCTTAAGATCGCTACTTATAGCCTAGATTCAGCTGTAAGCTTTGATCGTCGTTATGCTGCTAAGAGCCGCATGGACGTTGTCGCTAAGACAATGACTCGTGTTGCACAAGAAATTCTTGCTAAGCAAAACACAATCTCTGCTAACGTAGTTATGTCAGCTCTAGCAAATGCTTCAACTGGCGGCACAAGTCATCTTCTAGCTTCTGCAGTCAAAGACAAGTTCACACTTGCTGACTTGAATGCAATGCTGACTAAGTCCAAGAGAATTGTTACCTCTTTTTCAGGTGGCACTCCAGACGCAGCTAGAGGCAAGGGAGTTACTGATATTATCGTTTCTCCAGAAATCGTTGAAAATCTACGTGCTATTGCTTATCAGCCACTATATGCAGATAGTACTGCTGGTGCGGTACCAAATGCTAACGTTATTGCTGAAGAAGCATACAAGGCTGCTGGTGCTCCATCATTCTACGGCATCAATGTTATTGAGCTTAATGAAATGGGATCAGAGCAGAAGTTTAACAAAACGTTTACTGCTGCCGCTACTGCTGCTAACATCACACCTGCTCACGTAGAAAACAATTCTGCCACTCCGTTCGTAGACACAGATGACGAACTTGTACTAGGTATCGACCGCAGCCGCGAATCATTGGTTCGCCCAGTTGCTGTTGACGCTGAAAACGGTGGTGAGTTTAATCTTATTGCTGACGACCAATATAGCATCCGTCAAAGCAAGGTCGGTTACTTCGGTTCACTCGAAGAAGGCCGTATTGTTCTTGACAATCGTGCTCTTGTTGGAGTTGTCGTTTAATAGAAATAATCAATTCAAAACTAAGCCGTCCCGTATGGGGCGGCTTTTTTTGTGTAAATACAGTAAACATATTTTATAATAACCTATGGACAATATATCAAACGAAAACGAATTAGAAGAAAACAAAGTGGAAGAAAAATCCCTTCACGACTTAAAAGAAGAGTTTATAGAAGCTGATGCAAATGAAACTACAGAAGACTTAAGTATCGCTGTCGAAAATGACGAAATCAATAATGAAGAAATGCAGAAGGCGGATGAATTAGAAAATCTTGAATATGCTGATGGCAAAGAAAGAGATGAAGTAGATTTTGCTGAAGAGCAAGAAAAGATTTACGGAGTGGACACTGTAAGCCCATTTAAAACTGCAGATGTAAGAGTGTTTAAAAGAAAACTAGAAACAATGTCAAGAGACAAAATGGTAGTTTTGGCAGACAGGGTAGCAGCAAGAATATACTCTTCTGAAGCAGACCAAAAAGAAGAGTTGCTTAAGGCTTTTCGTTCATGGAGTTCTACAAACGGATTTGTGCAGACAAGCTCAGCTCAAAAACCAGAAAAAGGTGCTTTGGCTGAGGCTTTTGAAGGTGCCAAGAGCGCCTCTTCCTTGCATGAAAAATTAAAAACAAAGACATTGTCTGATCTACAATCAACGGCAGCGAGATTGGGTTTCAATCCTAGCTTTGATCGCGATAGAATTATTAATCTAATCGTAACAGAATTCAGAAGTCAGTCGTAAGGGACTATTTTAGTGTAATATATTTTATGGACAAATCAGATAACATATTAAACAACCTAACCACTGCTAATGGAAGAGAAGAACCTAAGTCAAAGAAAGTAGCCAAGAAAACAGCCGCCAAAAAGACAGTTGAACGAAAACCTCTTACGACAAAAAGTCCTGAGAGGCTAAATAATTGCACCGTTGAACAACTTGCTAGGTTGTGCAAGAAATTTGGAGTCCCCTTTTCTGATAATAAACAAGAAATGATAAACACTCTTTTAGGTAAATGAGCGATCTCGGAAATTTAGCAACTTCGATTTACCACAGCGAATTTGATTCAGAAAGTGGCTCACCATCAGTAACATCTATTTCTGGATGGCTAGAAAATAATTTAGGGCAGTTAAATAACGCTCTATACACTAGCTTTTCTGGAGTGGCTGGAGATGTCAGTGGGTTAAATTTAGAAGAGCAGAATATTTATAAAGAGATGTATCTTTATCATTATTATACTAAACAAACAAGAAACACTATTCGCGGTATAGCTAATGATACGAATGGCAACATTGTGAGCGTCAGAGACGGCGACAACGCCATTACGTTCGTTAATAAGAATGAAGTATCAAAGGTATACAAAAGCCTAGCTAGAGACTCCTACGACGCCCTAGGGACGCTTGTGGGCAATTATAATAGATACCAAGCAAGTCCAAGACAAGTTGGAGGTTTAGAGGCGGGCATAGAAACAGAAAGTTAATTAAAATTTAAAAATATATCTTTTTAAGCGTGATCTTTTTAGGTCGCGCTTTTTTGTGCATAAAAAAACCCCCTCATTAGAGGGGGTTTGTAAAAAGGACGGGCTTCGTAGCGTTAGCTCCACCCGAAAACTGTTACTCAGTTAGAGAGAGGACAGCAGTAATGTTTCCGTTAAAGGCTGCATTGGTTGAATCTAACGCGGTAGCAGTAGGTTTAAAGGAGAGGAAGCCGCTTCCACTACCAGCGCTGTTTACGCCCGTTATCTGAAGATTTCCGTTGTTACCGCTAATAGTTGCGTTTACTGGAGAGGTAAGCACAAGATCATCGCCGCCAATATAGCTAGCAACAAATTTTCTTTCTTCTTGTCCATGAATAATTCCAACAGTTTGAGGGCCGTCATCGGCATCGATAGCGTTAGCAGCTACATTTCCGCTGGTAATTGTAACTCCATTAACAGTTACTGACTCGTTAGCGTCTAAATTATCTCCAGCTAAAACAATTCGCTGCAACGCAAACTTTGTGTCGGTATTTGCACCAGAGAAGAAAATGTTATTTTCTTGATCGTCTGGACCACCAACAGAAATACTGAAAGTAAGATCGACTGTTTTATTTGGGCCAACGCTAGAGCTAAATGATTCAGAATCAAGCTTAAGATTTGTAAGCTTGTAAATAGCAGCATTACCTGGGGTGGCTTTACCGTCTTTAATGGTAATCGTAGCACTAGGAATAAAGCTGTCGTTAGCGATGATGCTAGTTAGAGCCTTTTCTTCAGTCTCACTGACAATTGCAGAAACACTAAGTGTTGGAGTAATTGGAAAGTCTACTGTTCTAGCGAACGGGAATCTTGTTCCTAGTCTTTCAATTGGGGTTCTGCTTAGAGGGACGCTTAAAGAAACACTTTGAACGTGAGCACCGTCGGTACCAATTTTTGAAATTGTGTCGCCATTCGCATCTGCTAGATCAAAAAAGATGTCTGATGGTCTAAGAGCAGTTACGACTCCTTCATCAGTACCAGGATCTGATGGTCTGATTTCAATACCGCCCACTGCGATTTGATTGTCTAGAGGAGTACCAGAAGTAGGGTCAATACCAGCTCCTGAAAAACCAAGTCCAGTAAATCCACCAAGTGGACTTCCAGTTATGTCAGTAGATGCATTAATGTTAGAGCCTTCGAAAGAAACTGTAACTGTTGGAAATCCACCAACTGAAGCTTCTAGCGAGTAATCCGTTACGAAAGCATTACCAATACCAATAGCACCAACACCAGTGACATTACCGAAATTAGCATCTTTACCTTCTTGCGCTGTCATGATATATAAGTTCTGACCGCTGGAAGATTCAATTTGTCCAGAAACAAAACCAACATTTAGGTCTGAATTGGCAAAATTTAAGACTTCTTCGTTAAACCCATCTCCAAGGAAATATGAAACGTCAGCGGATACTGTAGGCGCTTCTAGGATCAATGAGTCAATTCTAGACAATTGTCCAAATTGATTTAGATCCGTACGGGTGACATTAAAAGAATAATTCGCTGATTGAACTCTGCGAAGTTGCATGTGATCTGCTTGGCCAGTGGAATCAACGTTCTTACTAGCGAAGAGAGCTTCTGATTGATAAATGACTCTATTTCTACTCATAATTTATGTATTTGTTTACAGTTAAAAATTTAAAATGTGAAATTAAGACCTGGGAAATCTGCTAGTTGAAACATCAAAATCAACAAAACCTACTTTTAGGTTTCCAGGCAATTTACTTTGTACCCTTTCCGAGAACTTAGAAACGGTGACGTCTTCTATAAAATATGGGATTTCTGACGAATGAGAATTAGATAGGTTTATATAATTATATGTCCCGCCTTTTATATCGCCATATTCTGTGGAGGGGTGGTCAGAAAAAGGTATTTTAGAAAATGTTTTACGAGCCGAGTCTGCAAAAATAGAAAGCACTCCGTCTAGTTGATATTCACTGTCTGAAATAACTACTGCTTTTATTATATTTTTAGTTAAGTCTTCGCCTCCAAAGGCAAATCCCTCGTTTCTCATATACTCCGAATTTAAAAAGATTGCGGGTACAACTTGATCGTATGGATCTATGCCACTCATTGATAAATCTCCATACCTACTGTTTATTTGAAATTTATTTTCTAATATTAAATCTTCCTCTGTTTCATTCGTTAAATAAACATTGAAGTCTTTTACTGCAAAAGTTCCAGTTATGTCGGTCGATATTGTGGCTCCGCCCGTTTCTATTATTCTCCCATTTTCAAAATCAAAAATGAAATCATTGCTTCTTGAGTTCCCATTAAACTCTGTTGGAATAACTGGGTTTGTCGATCCTGTTACAGAGGAATCGCTTACCCATTGTTTATAGTTGCTTTGAAAAGGGGTATATGAGTCAGGAATTCTTGAGTCAGATTTGCTGTAAAGTTGGCCAGTTTTGTTAGAATAGGCTTCACCTTCTTGCAAAAGTTCGTGGTCAAACCAAAGCATAAAGCTTGTCATTAATTCATGTTTATATTGGGGCTTCATTTATTATTAATTACACTGTTAAAGCTGAAGGTTGGCAAATTCTTTTTGATACTTCTTTATGAGTGCTGATATATATTGTGTATTTTTAAATTTAGATCCAGATTTTCTAACTTTTCTGGGAGATTGTATACCAAGGCCAGATCTACTACTATCTTTGCTTATTTTAAGATAATACCCTAATCCAGATATTCCAGTTTCTATTCCTTTCGCCCAACTTCTTCCTGGCGCCCAAGGCATTGGTGTTGCAGCAAATATTTCAGCAGCTTCAGGTATATCAATCTCAAACTCAACTGAGTTCCTAGTTGTTCGAGTGAATCTGAAATTAGTGGAAGATAGAATTTTTTCTATTGCATCTGTCGGATCTGAGCCAGATTCGAAGCCTATGAATGAGAATAAATTTGTAGCACCTCCTAATGTGCCACTAATATTGCCAGAGCTTGTCCCCCCTTTTATTTCAAGAGTAACTGGGTGATTGAGAAACTCAGCAATCATTTTATTTTTAAGCTTTTGAAAAGCTGGAGCAAATAGTTTTTGGACTTGCCCTCTCGCAAGATTGGGTACTTGCCTGTTTATTTGAGATATATTTGAACTAGTTAATATCATTATTCTTCAATTGGAGAAAGATAAAAATGATAATACTGTGGCCCAAAAATACCAGTAGGGTTTCCCTTGCTTTCTATTGTGTATTTTCTTCCCTCAAATTCGCACCTTTTTGCTTCTTTTAAAATTACAAACCCACTTTCATCTACAGTGATTCTAACAGAACCATCTATAGTCTCTATTCCTAGTTGGCTAGAAATATTACCGTCTGAAAGGTTCTGTTCTCTTGCGTTTATGTATTTTATTCTAGCTTTTATTGTATGGGTAACAGAGGTTTTTGAAGTACTTGCTGTGCCGCTAGAAGTTTTTCCATATATGCCATTATATTCAGAGCTGGCAGATATTAAAATTTTCTTGCCTTCTTCGTAAACTGTTATATTTCTAGCAAAAGTTTCATGTATGTCATCAATAATAGCTTTGATCGTACTTTTTTGAGAATCTGATATCAAGGAGGTGGCCATGTCTATATTTACACTTTTTTGTGTAAAGTAATTCAGGTATAAGGATATTATGATTGCAAAAGAATTTTTGTATGATCGTTCTGATCATCACATTCGGTATTTATTTAAGTCTTTTTTGCTAACTTTGGAAGAGATGCAAAAGATTCATGAAATAAATTTTGAAAAACTATATGACAATCTGCCAGAAGAATCTCATTCACTGATCGAGATGGCAGACTATTTTGATGAAAATCATTACGAAATGTATAGAAAAAAAATATTAGATATTGGAAATTCTGTTTTGCGAGATTATAATAGTGAGTTAGAAAACTTAACAGTAGAGTTTAGATTTAAAAACTAATGTTAGACTACGGAAAAGGGAAAATTATGGCAAAAGAAAACATTTACGAATTTACATTAAAGAAAAAAATTAAAAAGCAGGTAGAAACCAAAAGAAAAGGTAAAGACGGCGAAGAAGAAACCGTTTTATCAAATCGCACGGTTAGTGTACCAGTAAAGTTTTTTGTAAAAAAGCCCACGAGGCGTATGGCTGATGAAGCTGAAGTGTTTTATTCGATTCAGTTAAGTAAGGCTATTAAGATGGGCATAGTCACAAAGGCGATGCTCATTAAAAAGTATGCTGATAATGGAGGAGCTTTATCGGAGGATGAGTCCAAGTTGCTTTTAAAATCCTTAAAAAATCTTAACGATTTAGAAAATGAATACAAATTATGCTTTGTCAATAAGACAAAAGAGAGCGAAGAAAAAAGTAAAGAACTCGAATTGAAAATTATAACTCTAAAAAGAGAGCTCCAAGAATTAGAATCTTCCCTGCAGTCTGTTTATCAACACACAGCAGACGCTAAGGCCGAAAAAGAGGTTTTGCTTTGGTATGCAATTCAGTTAGCTCGTTTTTCAGAAGACGAGAAAGACGAGAAAGAAGAAAAGGTGTTTTTTAAGGGAATGGATTTTGAAGAACAGTTGGAAGACTTATATGAAAAATATGAAGACGAAAAAAGCTTTGAATCAGAAGCCACTTCAAGGATTTGCAAAGTAGTAGGATATTGGTTCTATAACCAATCAGCAGAAAAAAAAGATATAGAAGCGTTCATCGAGCAAGATGGACAATGATAAAAATTTAGAAATAGTTTCAGAGATACTGCAGGGTGTTACCGTTGTTAGAGGATCCTTTGGGTCTTTATATTTAAAGCACCTTTCTCAGTTTGAGCAAAGAGAGGTATTGTCTCAATCAAAACTTTTTGAAAAGGAAGGGATATCTAAAGGCCTACCAACGGAAAAGCAGGGTCTACAAGATATACTAGATCAAGATATGTGGTCTTTGGACAATGAGAATTTAATAAAAAATTTAAAAAAAGAAATTGATGATTTAAAATTGTCATCCTCGCAAGTTTTTTTACCATCTCAACAAAAAAAGATTTTAGATCAATCTAAAAAGAAAGAGGGAGAATTGTTATCTCTTGAAAATGAAAAATCACAACTTATTGGCCTGACTGGTGAAAAGTATGCTAGAAATAAAGTTCAAAAAACTATAGTAAGTAAAATTCTTTTTTATGATAGGGAATTTAATAAAGGAGTTTATGAAGATTTGTATCTAAATGAAAATATGAAAGAGGCGGAACTATTTAAGCTACAAAAAGACTTCTTCGAAAAATTTGAAGACTCAAGTATTTCTAAAGCCGTTTTAAGTGATTATTTTTCAATGTATCTACCGTTCTGCGAAGATGTTATGGGGGTTTTTGGTAAACCTCTAGCCGATCTAACAAGTTATCAATTAAAGTTAATATCCTTTGGCAGATACTTTTTAAACATATTTAAAAACTCTCAAAAAGATATTCCAGACAGTGTTGCTAAAGATCCAGAACTTTTAATTAGTTTTTATCAAAATCAAAGAAATGAAAAGTCTAAAACAAAGGCACAATCTTCGGAGGGCGGCTCGGCATACTTTGGAGCGAGCAAACAGGACTTAGAGGATATCAAATCAAACGATGAAAGAGCAGTAGATTTAAATGAAGAGGTAAAGAAGCAAGGAGGGTCTCTTAATATGGAACAAATGATGAAACTGCACGGAGTTTAGGTGTAATATCATTATATGGCGGTAAAACTAGGAGTTGATTTTGATCCAAATACAAAAAAGGTTGAGGCGGCTTTAGCTAGGATACAGGCCCAAGCTAAGGGCGTTCAATTTGGTGGGGGCGCCAGATCAATTGAAAAACTATCGCGTCCCTTAGGAAAAATTACTGGACAGGCCTCTGAGTTTCAAAAATCACTGGAAGCTTCTAATGCTCGTGTTTTGGCTTTTGGTGCCTCTGTCGCCGTTATTAATAAACTTTCTCAAGCTTTTGGGGCGTTAGTTAGCAATACTATTAAAGTCGAGGCGTCTTTTGCTAAAATCAATACCATTCTTGGTGGCACTCAAAAACAATTGGAGCAGTTTGGAAATGGCATATTTAAAGTCGCCCAAAGTACAGCGACATCTTTTGATCAAGTAGCTGAAGGCGCTCTTGAATTAGCTCGCCAGGGTTTATCTGTTGAAGAATCTTTGTCTAGAGTTGAAACTGCACTGAAGTTGGTTCGTGTAGCTGGAATTGATTCTCAGCAAGCTGTTGCTGGTTTAACTGCCGCTATAAAAGGTTTTGAAGGAGCTGGATTAAACGTCGCCCAAATAGCAGATAAGTTGGCAGAAGTTGATACAAAGTTTGCTGTATCTACGGAAGATTTAATTAATGGTCTAGAGCGAGCATCCGCTTCAGCTCGTGTAGCTGGAGTAAATTTTGATGAGCTATTAGGTGTTATAACAACAGTTCAAGAAAGAACCCAGCGTGGTGGTGCTGTTATTGGTAATGCATTTAAAACTATTTTTGCTAGGCTTGGAAGAACTGATACATTACAAGCTTTAGAAGATTTAGGAATTTCAACTACAGACGCTTCTGGAAATGTAAGGTCTGCAATACCGCTTTTCAAAGAATTGGCGGCAGAGCTAGATAGGCTGGGCTTAAAAAGTATAGAGGCTGGAGAAATTATTCAAAAAGTTGCTGGAGTCAGACAGCGTGATATTCTAATTAGTTTGGTTGAAGATTTAAATTCTGGTCAAAGTCAATTTGCAAAAGCTCTTCAAGTTTCTGCTGGAGCTGCTGGATCTTTGGATAGAAAAAACGCTCAATTAAATGACACATTAGAGGCATTAATAAATAATTTGACAGTGGGAGCCCAAAAGCTTTCAGCTGTAATTGGTGAATTAGGATTTACCGACGCAGCAAAAGATATTTTAACGGCTTTTTCGGCTGTAGTAAATGGAATAACCGATTTGCTGCAGGGAGATTCAATGGGGGCTAAATTTGCTCAAGGAATTATAAAGGGTATTGGGAGTATTTTAACTGGCCCTGGACTTGCCTTAATAAGTGCCATATTTGTAAAGCTATTTATTGATTTAGCAAAATTTGGAGTGACTTCGCTCAAGAGTTTATTAGGTATAAATAAAGCGTCAGAGCAACAAAATTTACTTCAAAAGTCTATCTTTCAAACCCTTATTCAAAATGAAGCAATTCAAAAAGAAATTTTAGCCCTTGAAGGTAATAAGGTAGCTCAAGAACAACTGCTTTTAAAAATATATAATCAACAGGCGGCTGCTTTAGCTAGAGTACAAAAAGCCGCTGCAACCGTAAGCCCAGGTTTATTCAATAAAGGATTTCGGGGTGGCGAAAGTGGTGTAGGAAAAACTGGCAGAGGTGCTGGCGGTTATGTTGCTGCCGAGGCTCGTGATGTATCTAGAGGAGTTGGCGGAGCGCCCGCAAGTTCTAAAGTGGTATCAATTCCAAACTTTGCTTTTGGTGGAGGCAAGCGTGGAACAATGGTCGCCAACTCAAGTGAATATTTTGTCCCTAATTACGCTGGTGGAGGAGATGCAATATTTAATCGTGACATGGTTCGATCTCGTGGACTTCCATCTGGCGCTAGAAAAATAAATGCATCTGAAGGATACATACCAAATTTCGCTAGAACTGGAAATATTTATATAAATAGAGGGACAAGCACTAGCCAACTGCAGGGCCTAGCGAAGAAGGGCGACAAAGATGCTCAAGCTGCACTAGCGATAAGAAAAAATAAAGCAAAAAAACAGGCTGGCGGATTTAGATTTAATGCTGGTGGAAAAATAGGTGTTCTTTCTGCTTTTGCTGGAGGCGGCTCAAGCATAGCTAATACAAGATTTGGAGATCTTTCTATTAGAGAACGGGGCGTTTTTGAATCGATTGTAGGTCAGGACATTAAAAAACCAGATACACCAATATCTGTTAGTGGAATTCAAACGAAAAGCTTAGAAAACATAAACAAGAGCTCTGTTTCAGGTTTTAGAAAAAATATAGACACCGCTTTTGCCCCAGCTTTGATTGATTTCGCTAAAACTTTAATTGGTGGAGTGGGTATTAAAAATGACGAAATGGCTAAATTTAATAAGGTCATTAGAGGCTCAAGGGGTAATTTATTTTCTACCTCTGTAGAAGGTGGTATTTTTGAGTCTGCAATTCAACTGGGGACAAAATCTTTAAAGAATATTTCTGATTTTTTATCTGAAACTGGTGATGAACAATCTCCTTTTGATTTTGAGGAGGGGATTGAGCCAGCATCATCTCAATTAAAAAAATCTTTTGGTTTTAGTAGTAAACTTATAAAAGCTGACGCTAAAAGAACAGCAACATCTAATGCGGTTGCATCTTTAATTGGAAAAAGTCTTAGAGATGGAATGGTTAAGGATTCTATATTTCGAGCTGCTGGTGGATTCGTTCCTAATTTTGCAAATAGTGATTTAGAAGACGCTATTGGGAGAGAGCAAGCCGCTGGCGTACCAATCAATCAAATCAGAGTTAATCAAAGCGGCAAACTTCGCAACTCTAAAAATCCAGATGGACTAGCCGTAACCAATACACGGGATGAGCCGACTGGAAGAATTCCAAACTTTGCAAAAACAGGCACGGATGGACTTAATTCATCTATAGATGCTTCTATAGGCAAGTTTTTCATTTTACAAATGGCTTTAGGGGGATTGACAAGCTCGTTGACAGAACAAGAGTCTAGGTTGGGAAGATTTGGCGATGCGGTGATGGGCGCGGTCAACACTCTTTTTGTTTTATCGGCTATGAATATAACTCCTCTAGGAAAAGTGGGAGGATTAGGAAGGGCTTTTGCAGGCGGAGCGAGAGGAGCTAGAAAGGGCGGTGAAGGAGTAAGCCGCCAAATACTTGCTGGATCTAAGGGATTAGCTAAATCATTTGGTAGGGTGGTGGGCGTTATGGGTAAATTACGAGCAGTTGCGGGCCCAGTAGCTTTAGGTCTTACTGCGATTGATATAGCTCTTAAAACATTTACTGGAAAAGGACTTTTTAGAACCTTGGGTGAGAAGTTGGGTTTTGTTTCAACAGAAGCTGAAAAAGCAGCATTAAGATTGCAAAATGTAGGCAGAGACGTACCTACTGATGTAGGTGATGGTCCAACTGGCACTGCAGTAAAAGGCAGAACGGTTGTTGAAAATCTACGAAGCTTTGAGGTTGAATTTAATAAGAATCAGAATGAAGAAAAGTCTCGAAAAGCTGCAAGAGAATCTTTAGGCCTAAAAGAGGGAGAGTTTGTCGATCCTCAAGCTCAAAGAGGATCGCAAATAATAAGCGCAATGGGCGATAGTCGTTTAAGAGGTCTTACTTCTAGAGGAGGGCCAGGCGACGCAGGTTTAGTGTCACAAAGACTTTTTGGTGACGGTGAGGCGTCGTTTGGCGGTGTCCGCGACGGCGTCGAGCGAAACATTGGTTCAGAGGCGTCGGCAGACCTACGAAATATATTCGCTAGGAGCGTATTTGCCTCTGTTGATGAAGTTAGAGCGGAGCTGAAGGGGGCGGATGGCTTCGCAATTACTAAAGAGTCTGCGCAAGAGGTATTAGATGCACAATTTGACGTTATTTCACAAGGTCTTCTAGCGCTGAAGAACGAAGCGACTAAAGACTTTGGCAGTGAGGTCAACCAAGAAGCCATGAGGGCAAAGATGGTTGAAATTAGACTAGCTTTGCTTGGGACTATTCAAGATTTTGAAACGGAAAAGCCACCTGTACCAACTCTTGGGAAAGGAAATTCAACAGTTCAACAGGGTTTATTTAACACAAGACAGGCATTTTCAGCATCTAATTCAAAAATAGAAATAGATACTTCAAAAAGTAACCTGAAAGATGAACTCAGTATGATAAGAGCCTATACTGAAGAAGAAAGAGTTAGGATTCAAAATCAAATAGATTTAAGAGATTTAGAAAAAGATGCGGCATTGAGTAAGAACGAATCTTTACAAGGAATAATCGAAGAAGCTATAGAAACAAAGAAAATTGTCGGCGTAAATAAAGACAAGCTTGCTACTATATTAGATCAAGTTGATGCTGACACAAATATTCTTCAATTAGCTGGAAAGACGGCAGTTGAACTTGGACTTTCAGACGAAGCGACGAAGAATATACTATTTCAAGCGATGGAGATTGCTGAGTCGTCTGAAGATGACCTTAAAACGAAAAAAGCTTTATTGAAAAACGATAAGCAAAGACAAGTTGAATTAGCAAAGATAAACGATCTGCTAGATGCGGCGCGACTGAAGGCAGTAAAATCTAAATTTAAAAGTACATTTGTTTTTAGAAAAACTCAAGAAACAGAGCAAACAAATACAAGGCGTAGAGAACTTACTTTAAAATCTGGTCCGATAGGGTCGTCAGAAATAAGGAGAATTGAGTCACTTAACAAAATTTCAAGTCTAAATGTAGAATTAGCAGCGCTAGAAAAAGCTAATGAGGACGCTAAAGCTGATGACATTCTAGCAACTGCTGAACTCGCAGAGGATCTACATAATCAAAGCCTCATACAAGCTAAAGTAGAAAGTAGTTTAGCTGCAGATTATCACAAAGAAAGACTCGAAAATCTTGGAGAAATAATAGAAGCCGAAAAGAAACTAGCTAAATTTAGAGGAAATCAAACTGGTTTTAGCTTGGGATTAGAAGAGTTAGATTCGAAAATATTAAGCTTTGAGGATAGACTCGGCAAAGAGATACCAGGGATGTTTGCGGATAATTTAGGAACAGCAATGAAAGATGCCGTTAGTGGGGCCGAAGATTTAGGTGACGCTCTTTCAAATGCTGCAGAAAATTTCGCGGCGCGTCTTAGGGATAAGTTTCTTGACCAAGCTGCAGATCAGATGGCTAGTGCTTTAATGGGCGGAATTGGAGGAGAAGGGCAAGAAGGCACGGGTGGAGGTTTAATCTCGGGTTTATTTGCCAAGGCTAAGGGTTTTTTCACAGGTGGGGAAGAAAATCCAGTTGAATCCTCCGCCCAATTCCTTGGCGGCGGGATTGATTTTTCAAACCCCGATTCAATTGCTGCGGCTGCAAAGGGCGTTACCGCTGCACCTTTCATTGGGCCCATAAATCAAGCACCTAAATCCAGCTTTGACACTGGATTCGATAAAGGGAAAGGATTTATTTCTAAATTATTTGGCGGAGGTAAAAAAGGAGGAGGGGCCCGAGGATCTACTCCAGCTACCCCATTGTTTGTTTCAGATATTGCATTAAGTAAAGAAGGAGCTGGTGGACTTTTAGATGGCTTGACTGGCGGTAAAGATGCAGCTGCCGAAAAAGCAGAAGAAGGCAAGGGGTTTTTAGGCGGATTAACAGATAAGCTCAAAGGATTTTTTGACGGATTTAAAGACAAAATGGGCGGTTTTTTTGACGGCCTAAAGGGCCTATTTAAAGGAGGTGAAGGCGGAGACGGGGGTTTAGGAGGAATGCTGACATCCGCTCTAGGGTTTGGCAAAGGCCTTTTTGGAAGTGTCCTAGGCGCTTTTGGATTCGCAAATGGCGGTGCAGTTGGATTCGCAAATGGTGGTTCAGTAGGTTCTACAGATACGGTGCCAGCGATGTTAACTCCTGGAGAATTTGTAGTAAAAAAATCCGCGGTAGATAAATACGGAGAAGGATTTTTATCTAGTTTAAACAATGGTGTATTGCCAATGCAAGGATTCCAAAACGGAGGTTCTGTATCTCCAGTCGCTGTAGAAGCTGGCGCTTCTGCAATGGGAGGAAACCAGGTTAGCAATAGCTCAGATTTCACTTTTAATATACAAGAAGGAAAGGTTAGTCAAGAAGGCAGTCAGTCATCTACAGAACAACAAAAAGAGTTTGCTGCCAGGATAAGATCTGCCGTCACGACCACAATACAAGAAGAATCAAGAACTGGGGGTTCGCTAAATTATTTATATAAAGGATAAAAATGAGTGAGGTATTGGCAACTTATGATAGAGATAATAATATAACTGGGAATATTCAAGCTAACACCTTTGTTCCAGAATATGGCTCTACTGTATCGTTCGAAAATGAAAATGTTCATATTACTACTGCTGATAATTTTTATAAAAAGTTTTCAAAAGGTTTAAACGGCACAGAAATAGAAATAAATTTAAAATATTCAAATAAAACAGAGGAGGAGGCGAGATCTTTTTTGAGTTTTTTAGAAAATGTATCCACGGGTGTTGTAGGTACTGTAGATTTTAATACCCCTAATTCGGATTCTGTCGAATTATCTTTTCCGACTGGAGAGATATATAAAAACATGATAGAGTTTAATGTAAAAAATTACGATTTTAAATTTCACGACGGTTTATTCGATATAGATTTGAAACTTATTAAAAATGCATATTCTTCTTTTTTAAATTGGAGTGGATCTTCGTATTTAAATACTGAAAAATTTCATAGCACTTGGTCGGACGTCACGCCTTATTCTAAATTTGATGTCGTTTATTTCCCAAACTACAATACTGTTGGATATTCAAATTATGATACAGTTGCTAATAGGATTGAAAAATTTTACTATTGCAACGCAGATCATACTTCAAGCGAAGACACGAGTCCAACTGGAGTTGATACAAAATGGACCAGATCTTTTTTTTATGATTTAGACGATGATGTTACAATATCTACTGACAAAAAATCTGAAATAGTAAAACTAAAAGACTCATTTAATTCTTTTGCGAAAACAGAAAGGAATGCTGGCTTAATAAAAGGATTAAAATTAAATTTTAAAAATAGGACAGACAAGGAAACCAGATCTATTATCCATTTTATAGAGAAGCATGAAAATTACATGCCTTTTGAATTGCCCATACCGCAGCTATACACAAGAAAAAAATTCTTTGTTTGCAGTTCCATGAATCATAAATTTGTATATAAGGACTGTAACGATATAAGTATTACATTGGACGAAGTTGTCAAGTTTAAATCAGATCCCATGTTTGATAATTATCAGTATGACAACTAATATAAACAGGCCGATAATAACATATGAAAACGTTTGCTTACTTAAGGGTGCAGAAACTTCCTACTCAAATGCATCAAACGACGCTTCTTCAATAAACTTAATCCCGCTTGTTCAAAATTTTTCTTTTAATTTTAATACGCAAACGGAGGATATACTTACGCTTGGAGATAAGTTTTATTCAAAAAGAGTAAATAGGTACGATGTTGATGTGAAATTAGATGTATCTTTATTCGAAACGTTTGAACATATGTTTTCTGGCTTTTTTAGTGGAACCGCTCTTCTTGAAGATTTAAATAAAGATGTTAGTTTTTATTCTTTAATAGGAAAAAAGAAAAATTTTAACAATTTTTCTGACGCAGATGAAACGATAAACTTTGGAAACGCATTTATTGAAAAATTTTCAATGTCTCAATCAAAAAATGAACTTCTATCGTCCAAGTATTCTTATGGTTGCAGCAATATTAATGCAGAACAATTAGTATCAAACAATATATCGAATCCCGCAATAGACCTGACTGGAACTCAATTACAAAATTTAACAACAACTCTTCCAGATGTGCAATCAATTTTAAATGCACAATCTAATTTGCAAACCAAAGTTTATTCAGCGAACAAAACTAGCGTCTCTATATCTGGAGTGCAGTCTGAAGATGTATTCTTAGTTAAGCCCGACCTAATTCAGAACTTTGATTTTGAAATACCTTTTAATAGAAAAAAAATATTTACAATAGGAAAAAAATATCCCGTACAGAAAAGGTTTGTGAGCGCTACGGAGGGATCCATTTCTATTTCTTGTATAACTTCGGAATTTGTTGTTAATGGAAATGACTCTAATTTAAAAGATTTTTTAAATGAAGACGATTCTTATGTTATTAATTTGAACTTTTTAAGCGAAGGTCAAACAGCCAAAAATTTTCAAATAAGCGGGGCGAAATTAAAGTCTAGCACTCATTCGGTATCTTTAGGTAAAAATTTAGCATCTGCGTTTTCTTTTGATTTTGACCCTTTTGATTTTAAACAAGTATAATGACCGCGAATAGGCTAGTCAATCAATATAATGATATTACTATATTTTATAGTAATGACGAATTTGATCAAGTAAAAATGGACGCTGGCGACGAAATGTTTTTTTTGCCCGCAGTGCAAGATTTAAAATTTGAATTCACCAATAATGCTAAAAAAGATAAATCAATTGGCTCAAGGAAACAAGATCTTATTTATCCCAATCAAGCTCCAGACGTTTCTTTGAATATATCTATATTAGAAAACTTTGAAACACTTTTTGAGGATGTTTTTAGTGGGGGTAATTTAGTAAACGACCTAGATAATGGTAAAAATTTCTATTTTTTGTTAAGTGACGAAGAAAAACAGACACGCTTAAATAGTTACAAAAGTTGTGTATCAATAGGCAATTGCTTCCTCAATTCAATAAATATAAATCAAAGTGTTAACAGCGTTATGACGAGCAATTATTCTTATGTTGGTAGCAATATAATTGCACAAGAGTTTAGCGGCACCTTAATTGATGGCACTAACAAATATATATCTAGTAGCGGACTGGCCCCCTCTGTTAGTTTAACTGGAAGTCAAGAACCTGTAGGAAATTTTGTTTTTAGTAAAATAGGCGAAGAAATATTACGCACTAATTATGAAGGAGAGTTTATTCCTGGTTGCAAAACATTTGTAAAAGTCAGTGGTGTAGGTACCGACACTTCTTTTTTAATTAAACCTAATAATGTACAATCTTTCGGCATTGATATAAGCCTCAATAGAAAAAGAATAAACTCAGTAGAAAAGTATTTTCCTTTGGCAAGAAAAGCCTCTTCACCCTTTTTTGGTAATATATCTTTAGAAAATAAATTTTCAGATATAGAAGTTGGAGATTCTTTTATAAATTTTTTAAAAAATCCAGAAGAATACTATATTAGCATAAGTGGAGAAAAACCTAATGGAAAATCTTTTTTGATTGACGTTTCTAAGGCTTTTTTAGAGTCAAAAAGCGTAAATGGATCAGTTTCTTCTAATTTAGTAGAAAAAGCTAACTTTATTTTTGCCTTGGAGGATTCGGCTCTTTTGACCAGCCTATCCTCTATAAATCTTTGGAATCAGAATAATTCAACCATTTGGGATAGCAATGACTTTATTTGGAACACTATCAATACTTAACATTCTCTTTTTGTGTAATTATAAATATGGCAGACCTACAAGGAAAAAGAATAGATTCGACTTACATATATGTGTTGAATTCGGACCCAAATACAGCGATAATAACAAATGGTGATGGGTCTAGTGTAGATTGGGATGGGAACAAAATAGTTCTAAAGACTGGAAATCAAGACATATCTGGAGTTAAAAACTTTGATTCATTGCCCCAGTATCAGGGATTAGACCTTGTATATAAAAATAATGCTATTTCTGAATTGGGAGAGGGTACTTTACAAAAAGCTGAAAATTCTGAGGGATCTGTTATATTTGCTGGTAATGTAAGCTCTTTAACTGGACAAAATTCAGTAGTTTTGGCGGGCACAGGTCAAAAATTGACTGGCGACTCTTCTGCAATCATGGTCGGTATAAGCAATTTGTTAACGGGTAATCGATCTTTTATTGCTGCTGGATCTGGTAATAATATAAATGGTGACAATTCTTTTATTGGGGCTGGTAATTCAAATTCATTGACAGGTTTAAATTTAAACTTGGGAGCTGGTGAAGAAAATATAATAACTGGAAAAAATTCCTCTATATCAGCAGGAAAAAATAATATTGTTTCTGGAAATGAATCTTCCATATCCGCAGGAAGCAGTAATATTGTTTCTGGAAATGAATCTTCAATCGGAGCAGGCTTTTCAAATAAGGTAAATTCAAATCAAGGTGCAATATTGGGAGGCTCTAATAACGAGGTCAATGCCAATAGATCTGCCGCAATCGGTGGAAGCCTTAATGAAATTAATGGGCCAGAATCCGCTATAATCGGCGGAGAAAGCAACAAAATTAGTGGTGTCCATAATGCTATTTTAGGGGGCGATAATAACGAAATAATAAGCGGAAATGAATCTGTATCGTTGGGCGGCGAAAATAACAAAATTTCTGGTTCTTTTAATTCTTTAGTCGGGGGCAGAGACAACTCTCTCTTTGGTGAAGAGGGCTCTATGTTTGGCGGAAAAAATAATGTGCTCGATAGCGGAATTAATTCTGCAATTATAGTGGGCGAGAATAACAATCTTAAAGATTCAGATAATTCTGTAATTAGCGCTGGAACTGGAAACGATTTAACGGATGTCACTGGCTCATCTATTGTAGCTGGAAGCGTAAATTCTATAAACAAATCGAGCGGCTCGATGATTGCTGGAAAGCTTAATTCTATAAGTGGCTCGAGCAACTCATCAATTACTGCTGGAACAGGAAATTTTATAAGTGGGTCTAGAGATTCATCGATTAATGCTGGGGAACTAAATTTTATCAGTGGGTCTAGAAATTTATCAATTAATGCTGGAACGAATAATAGCGGAATTGATTCAACTGGATCTTCGGTATTGGCTGGAACGGGCAACTCTATAAGTGGGTCGGCCGACTCGTCGATCAATGCTGGAACAAGTAACTTGTTAAGCGGATCGGAGAATTCTTCAATAAATGCTGGAATAGAAAACAACATAAAAGACTCAACTGGATCTGCGATTGCAGCTGGAAAAGATAATCTATTGAGTGGTTCCGAAAACTCTTCTGTACTTGTTGGAGTAAAGAATATTATAAAGAGTTCAAACGGATCTTCTGTGGGTGCTGGTAGCGGAAATTATATAAGTGGAGACTACTCTTTTATTGGTGCTGGTCAGTCAAATTTAGTATACAAAGACAAGTCTGCTATTTTAGGTGGACAAAGCAATATAGCGAGTGGAAACCATTCTATTGTAGGCGGAGGCTTTATGAATGAAGGTTTCGGAAAAAATGGTTCTATACTAGGCGGAAAAAATAATTTTATTGGAGAGAATACGGACTCAGCTTCCATACTGGGCGGTAAGAATAATGAAGTTAAAAGCGGGGATCATTCTGCGTTATTGGGAGGAAGGGACAATGAAATTTCTGGTTCTTTTAGTTCTTTAGTTGGTGGTAGCGGCAACTCTGTTTTCGGTGATGGGATAATTTTATTGGGGGGAGAAACCAATACGGTATCTGGAAAGCATATGACCGTTTTTGCTGGTCAAAACAATAAAGCTACTGGAACGGCTTCTACAATTGTAGCTGGAAGAGATAATCGACTTTCAAATTCAGATGATTCGGTTATTAATGCTGGAACTGGAAATATCCTGGATACCTCAACTGGTGTCGCTATAGTTGCTGGAACAAAAAATCATCTGAAAAATTCTAAAGATTCTTCGATTACCGCTGGCGTAGAAAATAGTGGAGCCAACTCAACTGGCTTCTCAATAGCCGCTGGAACGGGCAATTTTATCAGTAGATCAAATAATTCTTCAGTTAGCGCTGGAACTTTAAACCTGTTGAGCGGATCTCCAGATTCTTCTATTGTAGCGGGGTTTGATAATGAAATAAAATCTTCAAGTAAGTCTTTAATCGGAGTAGGTAGCGGAAACTTGGTATCTGGGTCGAAATCATCTGCACTTATAGGAGGAGATGACAACAGAATTGAAAATTCAAAAAGTTCTGTAATTGGTGCGGGAACTGGAAACCTTATTGAAAATTCAACTGGTTCAATTTTATTTGGCGGCGACTCAAACACGTTGAGCGGTAATAGTAGTGTTCTTGTGGGGGGAAGTGGAAATAAAGTTTTTGGAAATGAAATAGTTTTGATAGGAGGAAAATCAAATACTGCATCTGGAGAATTTGTAAATTTATTTGCAGGAGAAAGCAACAATGTAACTGGAAAGGCATCTACAATTGTAGCTGGAAGACACAATGATATTTTAAATTCTGACGATTGTTCAATTGGGGCAGGATTACATAATGAATTAATTGATTCAAGTGAATCTTCAATAAATGCTGGCAATAACAATAAGATTGATAATTCTATTGATTCTTCTATTGCGGCTGGAGAATCAAATGATATTACAGGCTCTAAAAGATCATTGATTGGAGCGGGAAACGATAATTTGTTGAGTGGGTCTAATGATTCTTCTGTTAATGCTGGTAATAATAATGAAATTAATAATTCTAATGATTCTTCTGTTAATGCTGGAGTAGATAATAAACTAGAAACTTCTAATAAATCTTTAATATCTGTAGGTAGTGGAAACTTGATAAGTCAGTCTAAATCTTCAGTAATTATTGGAGGAGACAACAGTCAAATTAACAATTCAACTACATCTATAATGGGCGCTGGATCTGGCAATCTTATAGAAAATTCAACAGGCTCTTCATTGGTCGGAGGTAGAAGTAATATTATTAGAGGTATAGAATCCTCTCTTGTGGGTGGAACATCTAATTCTATTAGCGGCGACAGGAGTGTTCTTGTCGGTGGTAGCGGAAACTCTGTTTTTGGCGATGGGATTGTTTTGGTTGGAGGAAAAACAAACACAGCATCTGGTGAATTCGTTACTCTTTTCGCTGGAGAAAATAATAATGTGACGGGAACGGCTTCCACAATTGTCGCTGGTAGAAAAAATGATATTAAAAATTCTGACGATTCTTCAGTGCTTGCTGGAACTGGGCATTCAATGCATATTGCTACAAGATCTTCAATTAATGCAGGAAAAGATAATGATCTTTATAGTTCAGATGACTCTTCTATATCTGCTGGATCTGGAAACAGTCTGACGCATTCCGATGCTTCTTTAATTGGGGCTGGAAGGGGTAATATATTAAACAGCTCGGATGATTCGGCAATTAATGCTGGAACTGGAAACATCCTCACTATGTCCGACAAGTCTTTGATTTCTGTTGGGGAAGGAAATAAAATTAGTGGCTCATATTCATCTTCACTAATTGGCGGGATTGATAATCAAATTATAAGTTCTACTTCATCAATAATGGGAGGCGGGTTCAATAACTTGATAACTGGCTCGTCTTACTCTTCCTTGGTTGGGGGACAGGATAACACTGTAAATGGAATTGGGTCGACCCTTGTGGGTGGACAAGAGAATACAGTAAGTGGGGACAAGAGCGTTCTTGTTGGCGGTAAAGAAAATACTAGCATTGGCGACGAAATTGTCTTAGTGGGAGGTAAAGAAAATTCTGCCTCTGGTACGTCTGTAACTGTTTTTGCTGGAAAAAATAACCATGCTACTGGAATAGCATCTACAATTGTATGTGGTAGGGATAATGACATACAACATTCTGATGATTCATCAATTATTGCTGGAACGGGGAATGATATTTTAAATTCTGATAATTCGTTAATTGGGGCTGGATATAAACATGAAATTGAAGACTCCGAAAATTCATCAATTATGGTTGGCGAAAGTAACAGAATATTACTAGCGCATAATTCATCCATTGTAGGTGGATATGATCATAGAATAACTTCTGGAACTGGGAATGCAATATTAGGTGGATGGAGAAATTCAATCAGCGGGAAGCTTAACCACTCCATTTACGCACATCTTGTTGCTTCAAATAATTCATTAATAGGCGCGGGAAGCAGTAATAGAATAACTGGATCAGATGATTGTGCAGTTATTGGCGGGAAAAATCAAATGATCCGAAGTTCGGAAACTTCGGTTGTTTTAGGGGGCGATAATAACATAACTAATTCTAAAGAATCAGCGTGTGTTGGTGGTAGTAACCGAGTCAGGGATGGCGAAAATTGCGCGACTGTGGCTGGAGCGCAAAATTTTGTAAGTGGAGTATATAGCTCTGCAATTGTAGCTGGGATATTAAATAAAATTTATGATAGAGCCAATACCAACTTAGATGGAACACGATCATTTATAGGAGGCGGCAATTCAAATGTAGTCGACGGTTCCGATAGTTCGGCTATTTTGGGTGGAAACGGCAATAGGCTTGAAACATGTGCTAATGGTGGCATGCTAGGAGGGGCGGGCAATGAGCTTTTGAGGTCTAGCAACGCTACTATGGTGGGTGGAGTTTCAAATGAAGTGATTGGCGCGGCGTATTCATTAGCGGCGGGTGGGCAGTATAATAAAATTTCTGGTTTCGGTTCATCCTCTTTGATGTCAACTATTTTAGGTGGCAGATCGAATTCATTGATTGACTCAAAGTATTCCTCTATAATGGGCCAATATAATACTATATCAGGAGCAAGTGGAAATGCTATATTAGCTGGAAGTGGTAATTCGATAATTAACTCAAGTTCTTCTTCATTGGCTGCTGGAAGTGGTAATATATTAAAATACTCAGAATTTTCATCCATAAGCGTTGGGAGAAACAACCTATTGAGCGGTTCCGATGATTCATTTATAAACGCTGGGGTTGAAAATGAAATAAATAATTCAGATGGTTGTTTGGTTGGAGTAGGTAGTGGAAACTTAATAAGCGGATCTGAATATTCATCTATTGTTGGAGGATCTACTGCTGAAATTAAAAATTCAGATTTTTCTATAATAGGTGCGGGATCTGGCAACCTTATTCAAGATTCAACTGGATCTTCTTTACTTGGGGGCAAAAGCAATACTATAACTGGTAATGAGTCCTCTCTTGTTGGTGGAACATCTAATGTAATTAGTGGCGATAGAAGTGTTCTGGTGGGCGGCAGTGAAAATTCTGTTTTTGGGGATGAAGTGGTTTTGGTTGGCGGCAAGAATAATACAGCGTCTGGAGAATTCGTAACGATTTTTGCTGGAGAAAATAATAATATAACTGGAATAGCTTCGTCAATTATAGCTGGAAGAAATAATAAACTTTTAAATTCTGATGATTCTTCAATAGTGGCTGGAAATTTAAATGATATAACGTCATCTTTAAAGTCGAGTATTTCTGCTGGTACTGGCAATCAAATATCAAACAGCAGTAATTCTACTATTGCAGGAGGAAAAGAAAATTTAATAAATCAATCATCTGACGTAGCAATTAATGTTGGAATAGGTAACTCAATAAATCTTTCAAGTTCTACGTCTTCAATTAATGCTGGAACTCAAAATAGAATAACCGCAGCCTCGAAGTCTTTGATTGGCGCTGGAATCGACAATTTTATCAACCTTGGATCAAGGTCTGCTATTCTTGTGGGAAAGAATAATCAAATTAATAATTCAGATAGTTCCGTAATAGTAGCAGGAAATTCAAACAATTTAAAGGGGCACGGTTCTGCAATTTTAGCAGGCAGTGGAAACGATTTGAGCGGCGATAGTTCTGCGATATTAGCGGGAGACCAAAACGATTTAAAGGGGTACGGTTCTGCAATTTTAGCAGGCAGTGGAAACGATTTGAGCGGCGATAGTTCTGCGATATTAGCGGGAGACCAAAACGATTTAAAGGGGTACGGTTCTGCAAT